>UMHC01000873.1_pt1 | contig 109337 bp, 85 predicted proteins | sample 1965381 | NCBI WGS metagenome assembly UMHC01 (sample SAMEA4836083, study PRJEB28245) | human gut metagenome | biome: gut microbiome; material: fecal sample | place: Denmark | collected 2008 | reverse complement strand
GCCAGAGCGTTCCGGCTGGACGTTGGCGATTCCGAATCTGTTGCTGCATTTTTTCGTGACGAAGTGCGGGAGAGGGTAGAACTTGCCGTGCTTGTCAACAATGCCGGCATTACCAAAGACGGCCTCATGCTTCGCATGAAGGACGAAGATTTTGATCGGGTTCTTGGTATCAACCTGCGTGGAGCCTTTCTCTGTCTGCGTGAAGCTGCCAAAATTATGTCGAAGCAGCGGTATGGCCGTATTATAAATATTTCGTCGGTTGTCGGACAAATGGGAAACGCCGGGCAGGTTAATTACAGTGCTGCCAAGGCGGGATTGATTGGCATGACCAAGTCCGCTGCCAAAGAACTTGCTTCCCGTTCCATCACCGTCAACGCGGTCGCGCCCGGCTTCATTGAAACGGACATGACCGCCGCGCTTTCCGACGAAGCCCGAGATGCCTATGCCAAGGCCATTCCGCTTGGCCGTCTCGGATCGGCGCAGGACGTTGCGGATGCCGTGGCCTTTCTGGCTTCAGACAAGGCATCCTATATTACCGGACAGATACTGGCCGTCAACGGCGGCCTTTACTGCTAACCCCTCTAACTCTGGCCTTTTGGAGGAATCATGTCTGTTGAAGAAAAAATCAAACAGATCATCAAGGATCAGCTCGGCGTATCTGAAGAAGAAGTGAAGCCGGAAGCGTCTTTTGTGGAAGATCTCGGCGCCGATTCTCTCGATCTCACGGAGCTTATCATGGCGATGGAAGAAGAGTTCGGCGTTGAAATTGCCGACGAAGACGCCCAGAAGATTCTTAAGGTCAAAGACGCCATCAGCTATATCGAAAGCAAGCAAAAGTAAGAACGGGGCACGGCTGTACCCCGTTTTGCGGGTGACCTGCATCCCGAGAAGACGCTGTACGCAAGCAGCCTCTCCAGTGCGGTCACCCGCTTTTCTTTTGGCGGCGTGTTTTTTGAAATGCGCCCCGGCTACATGAGCAAGGAGCAGATATGGAACGCAGACGTGTCGTCATCACCGGCATTTCCGCCATCACCCCGCTGGGGCTTGACGCTGCAAGCAGCTGGCAGGCCCTGCTGGCAGGAAAGTCTGGGATTGAGCGTATTACCCTTTTTGACACGACCGGATATGACACGCATATCGCCGGGGAGGTCAAGGGCTTTCGCCCCGAAGATGTCATTCCCGCCAAGGTCTGCAAGCGCATGGATCGGTTCGTCCAGTTCGCCGTTTGCGGTGCCGATCAGTTGATGAAAGATTCCGGATACAGCATTGACGAACAGAATGCCGAGAACACCGGAGTTATTCTTGGTGTTGGACTCGGCGGCCTGCACACCATTGAAGTGTTCCATTCCAGACTTGTGGAGGCTGGCCCTTCCAGGGTTTCTCCCTTTTTCATTCCCATGCTGATTTCCAATATGGCTCCTGGACAGGTAGCGATCAACACGGGAGCCAAAGGTCCGAATCTGGTCCTGACCAGCGCGTGTGCCTCTTCGCTGCATGCCATAGGTCACGCATACTCCGAAATTTTGCTGGGACGCTGCGAGGCAGTGATCACAGGGGGGATGGAGGCAACCATCACGCCGATGGGCATTTCCGGTTTTACCTCCATGAAGGCATTGTGCACGCAGTATGATGAAACTCCCCACAAGGCGTCCCGTCCCTTCGATCTCACCAGGGCAGGCTTCGTCATGGGCGAGGGCGCAGCCATGCTGATGCTTGAGAGTCTGGATTCCGCAAGGGCGCGTGGTGCAAAGATTTATGCTGAGATTGTCGGATTCGGCGCGTCGGATGATGCCTATCACATGGTAGCGCCGCTGGAGACGGGGGCGGGAGCGGCGTCCGCCATGCGCAGGGCGTTGAAGGATGCCGGGCTGTCTCCGGAAAAAATCCGCCATATCAGTGCGCACGGCACTTCGACCCATGCCAACGATGCGGGTGAAACCCGCGCCATTAAGGCAGTGTTTGGAAAACACGCATATGATATCGCCGTCTGCGCAAGCAAATCCCAGATCGGGCATATGCTCGGGGCTGCCGGAGGCGCGGCCAGTGTGTTTACCGTGCTGGCGCTGCAGAGCGGCATGGTGCCCGGAACCATTAATCTGGAGACGCCCGATCCTGAATGCGATCTTGATTACATGAGCGACGGACCCAAAAAGCTTGATCCCGAGTACGCCATGGTCAATGCTTTCGGTTTCGGCGGCACGAACGCCAGTATCGTTTACAAACGCTTTGAAGATTGAGGGGTTTCCTCATAAGGGATTGCGTGTCATGCAGGAATTGATTCTTCAGGATCCGGAAATTGCAGAGGCAATTTTTAAGGAAAGCCGTCGTCAGACCGGGAAGCTCGAACTTATTGCTTCGGAAAACTTTGTGTCCGCAGCTGTGCGCGAAGCGCAGGGAAGTATCCTGACCCATAAATATGCCGAGGGATATCCTGGAAAGCGTTACTACGGCGGCTGCGAATTTGTTGATGTGGCGGAAAATCTGGCGCGCGATCGTGCCCGACATCTGTTTAACTGTGACTATGTCAATGTACAGCCGCATGCGGGAAGTCAGGCCAACATGGCGGCATATCTCGCCTTCATAAAACCTGGTGATACGGTTTTGGGCATGGATCTGTCGCACGGAGGGCATCTGACGCACGGCAGCCCGGTGAATTTTTCAGGACGTCTTTTTCATATCGTTTCCTATGGCGTGGAAAAAGAGACTGGTCTGATCGATTACAATGCGGTGGAACGCCTGGCACGGGAGCACAAGCCCGCCCTGATTGTGGCCGGGGCAAGCGCATACCCCAGGGTGATTGATTTCGCCCGGTTCCGCAAAATTGCGGATGAGGTCGGAGCCAGGCTGATGGTGGATATGGCGCATATTGCCGGTCTGGTGGCGGCTGAACTCCATCCGTCTCCTCTGCCGCATGCACATGTCACGACCACCACCACGCATAAGACTCTGCGCGGACCTCGCGGCGGCATGATTCTGGCCAGAAGCGCCGATGTCGCTGATGTGGAAAAGCGCTTCAACAGTCAGATTTTTCCAGGTATTCAGGGTGGACCTCTCATGCACGTCATTGCGGCGAAGGCAGTTGCCTTCGGAGAGGCTTTGAGGCCCCAGTTCAAGACGTATCAGCAGCAGGTGCTGAGAAACGCGGAAAAGCTTGCCTCCTGCATCATGGATGCGGGGTATGAGCTGGTGTCCGGCGGCACTGACAATCATCTGATGCTGATGGATCTGACCCGCAAGGATATTACCGGCAAAGATGCTGAACATGCGCTTGACGTAGCCGGAATCACGGTTAATAAGAATACGGTGCCGTTTGAAACCCGTTCTCCCTTTGTGACTTCCGGAGTCCGGCTGGGAACCCCTGCGCTGACCACACGCGGCATGAAGGAAGAGGAAATGGAAAAGGTAGCTGGCTGGATTGTCGATGTGCTCGCGCATTATCAGGATGAGCGGTATCTTGATGCCGTATGCCGGGATGTGCGAAAGTTTGCGGAACAGTTCCCGCTTTTTGCCTGGTAGAGCGTAATACCGGGCGATTTTCCGCTGTGGAAAAGGAAAATTGCCCGGATTATGGAGCATGGCGTCGGAGGAGGCTGTTTATGGCGAGTCATCAGCGGGTATCGTGGCCGCAATACTTCATGCGGATTGCGCATCTGGTAGCGGAACGTTCCACCTGTCTGCGTCGGCGCGTCGGGGCGGTTGCCGTAAAGGACAAGCGTATTCTGGCAACGGGTTATAATGGAGCCCCGGCGGGGATTCCTCATTGTCTGGAAATCGGTTGTCTGCGCCAGCAGCTTGGGATTCCCTCCGGTCAGCGCCATGAAATCTGCCGGGGGCTTCATGCGGAACAGAATGTCATCATCCAGGCTGCGGTACACGGCATATCTCTGGCGGGTTCCGAGCTTTATTGCACTACAAGACCTTGTTTGATTTGTACAAAGATGTTGATAAATTGCGGTATCCGGAGTATTTGGCACGCTGAGAGCTATCCGGATGAAATGGCGGATGCCATGCTCAGGGAGGCGGGTGTTCAGGTCGGCATTCTCCGGCTTGAGGATGAAGGAGAGATGAAGCCCGATGTTTCCGCTTCTTGCGAGACTGCGGAGGCTGTCATGTGTATTCCCGGAGAGAAACTATGAGCGAGTCACGTTTTGCGCCGTTTATGAGAGAAGCCCTGGCTTGCGCGGAACGGGGACGCTGGCTTGCCGCACCCAATCCTGCCGTCGGGGCGGTGCTTGTCCGGGACGGACGTATTGTCGCCCGCGGCTGGCACGCCGGTTTCGGCAAGGCTCATGCCGAAGTCGTCTGTCTTGCCGAGGCGGCCCGCAATGGCATTGATCCATCGAAGTGTACGCTGGTGGTAACCCTTGAGCCGTGCAACCACCATGGTAAAACGCCTCCTTGCGTTGAGGCGATTCTCACGGCGGGAGTCCGGCATGTGGTCATCGGAATGCGCGACGTCAACCCCGCGGCGCGGGGAGGGGTGGAAACGCTTCTTGCTGCAGGGGTGACTGTAGAAACAGGGGTGATGGAAGATGCCTGCCGTCTGAGCATGCTGGATTTCATCACATGGCAGACGACTGAGCGGCCTTACGTCATTTTGAAAATGGCTTCGACTCTGGATGGACATATTGCATCCCGCATGGGCAAACCTGAGGCAGTGAGCAGTGAAGCCTCGCGAGAGGTTGTCATGCGTTTGCGCGGCGGCGTCGGCGCTGCCGGAGGGGCAGTTCTGGTGGGAGCGAATACTCTGTTTATCGACAATCCCCGCCTTACTGCCAGAGTGGAAGGAACGGAGCGAGAACCTCTTGCGGCCATGCCCACACGTCGCCTTCCGTCGCCCGAAGCCAATCTCAATATTCTGCAGCAACGCCCCGCAGATTGTGTCTTTTTCACCACAGCCGCGCAGGCTGCTTCACCCGGAGCACAGGCGCTGCGCGAAAAGGGCGTGCGCGTATATGGTCTGGAACCTGATGAGCGCGGCCAGGGGCTTGATCTGCTTCAGATGCTGCATCTGTTGCGCGAGCAGGAGCAGTGTCACTATGTTCTCTGTGAAGGAGGCGCGCGGCTGGCCACCAATCTTCTGGAAAACGGACTGGTAGATGATTTTCGCCTGCATCTGGCTCCGCGTGTTCTCGGTGATGAGGATGCTCCTTCCCTGTTCTGCGGTCGCGTTTGCGGCAGTATGGAGGAGACACTGAATCTGCGCCTGGTCTCCATGCGCAACATAGGCGGAGATTGCCATCTGCGCTATGTTTCCGGGTTGGAGGCGGCATGTTTACAGGGTTAGTTGAGGGGTGTGGAACGGTAACATCTGTTGCCGCGGCGAGCGGGCAGCTCCGGCTGGGCATCCGACCTCATTTTGTATGGGAAAAACCTCTTCAGGGGGAGTCTGTCGCGGTTAATGGAGCCTGCCTCAGTGTTGAGGGGTGGGACGGTTTTTCCTTCAGAACCTATGCTTCCGCGGAGACGCTGGCCTGCACCATGCTCGGCTCTCTTTCCCGCGGAGATGAGGTGAACCTGGAACGAGCGCTTTCTCTCGGAGGTCGGCTGGGCGGACATCTGGTGAGCGGACATGTTGACACGATTGCTCATGTAAACAGCGTTTCCGAGCGAGGGGCTTCCCATTGCTGCCGTTTTTCCTTTCCCGAAGAGTGGAGCCGGCAGGTCATCACCAAGGGGTCGGTCACCTTGGGGGGGATCAGTCTTACGGTAAACGCATGCGGCCCGGGGTGGCTGGAAGTCAATATTATTCCTGAAACATGGAACGCCACCGTTGCCCGCAACTGGCGGCCGGGGCAGCCGGTCAACATGGAAACCGACATGCTGGGGAAATATGTCGGCCAGATGCTGGTGTATTTTCTGCAGGCCGATCTTGGTATACAACAAGAGGTACGGAGAGACCGGAGCCGTTTGAGCCTGGAATTTTTGAGAGAACATGGTTTTTAAGTCCGTCTGATGCGGATTGTCAGTCGCGTGAGGATAACACTATGCCTATTTGCAACACGGAAACAGCGATTGAGGATCTCCGTTCTGGCAAGATGATTATTCTTGTCGATGACGAAGATCGCGAGAATGAAGGGGATCTGACCATCGCGGCTGAATTCGTGACACCCGAAGCGATCAATTTTATGGCTACCTACGGGCGGGGGCTGATCTGCCTGCCCATGTCATCGGAAATGGCTGACAGGCTTAATCTCCCTCTGATGACAAAGCGTAACGGCTCCCGTTTTGGCACCAACTTCACGGTTTCCATTGAAGCCCGCGAAGGGGTGACCACCGGTATTTCCGCAGCGGATCGCGCCAGAACCATTCAGGCCGCCGTAGCTGATGATGCCAAGGCTGAGGATCTTGTCACTCCCGGACATATCTTCCCGCTTCGAGCGCATCCCGGAGGCGTACTGATGCGCGCGGGGCAGACCGAAGGAAGCGTTGATCTCGCCAGGCTCGCGGGAATCAAGCATGCTGCCGTCATCTGTGAAATAATGCGTGATGATGGCGAAATGGCGCGTATGCCCGATTTGGAAATCTTTGCGGAAAAGCATGGGCTGCATATCGCAACAATTAAAGATATCATCAAGTACCGTATGGATCGAGGCCAGGTGGCGGTGCGCCGGGTCGCCGAAGCCAACATGCCGACCAGGTACGGAGACTTCCGTATTTACGCCTATGAAAATTCTTTGGACAATCAGACCCATGTGGCGCTGGTGAAGGGCAATGTGGCAGACGGCGAACCGGTTCTGACCAGGGTACACAGCGAGTGTTTGACCGGTGATGCCTTTGGTTCGCTGCGCTGTGACTGTGGGGATCAGCTTGCCGCCGCCATGCGGCAGGTTGAAAAGGAAGGACGGGGGCTTATCCTGTATATGCGTCAGGAAGGCCGTGGCATAGGCCTTGCGAACAAGATCAAAGCCTATGCTCTTCAGGACGAGGGGCTGGATACAGTGGAGGCCAATATCCGGCTTGGCTTCCCTCCGGATCTGCGTGATTACGGTGTGGGTGCGCAGATCCTTGTGGATCTGGGGGCTCATCGTTTGCGTCTGCTGACGAACAACCCGAAAAAGATTATTGGTCTTGAAGGGTACGGCATTGAAATAGTCGAACGCGTGCCCATTGAGCTTGAAGCCGGAGACTACAACGAAGAGTACCTGCTGACCAAGAAAGAAAAAATGGGGCATCTGCTCTGTTGTATGCACCATCATAAGGGCTGAGATGCCGGAGGATCTCCATGGAACAGATTCGCTGCATAGAAGGGATGATGGAGGCCAAGGGGCTTCACATCGCGATTGTTGCAACCCGTTTCAATGATTTTGTCGTGGATCGCCTGGTGGGCGGTGCTGTCGACTATCTGACCCGTCATGGTGCAGCGCGCCAGGATCTGACTCTGGTGCGCGTGCCCGGCGCCTTTGAATTGCCGGTGGTCTGCCAGAAGCTGGCTGCATCCGGCAAATATGACGGTGTTCTGGCTTTGGGTGCTGTTATCCGGGGCGCAACTCCGCATTTTGATTTCGTGTCAAGCGAGGCGACCAAGGGTATTGCTCATGTTTCTCTTCAGTATGGTATGCCCATCGGCTTCGGGCTGCTGACTACTGATAATCTGGAACAGGCCATTGAGCGGGCCGGGAGCAAGGGCGGCAATAAGGGCGTGGAAGCTGCTTCCGCTCTGCTGGAAACATTACGCGTCATGGAGCAGCTTTAATGGGTGTTCGTACTGTGCCGCGCAGAGTTTCCCGCAACCTGGCCTTTCAGGTTTTATACGGACAGGAATTTCTGCATTCGACCACGCCCGAGGAATTGAGCAGGGCTTTCCGCGCCGCGCCGCGTCAGGATGATCAGGAAGAGACCGAGGCAAGCGGATTTGCCTGGGAGCTTGTGGAAGGAGTGTGGAGCAAGACGCACGAGCTGGATGAGCTGATTCGTCGATATACCCGTAACTGGCGTCTGGAGAGAGTTGGACGTGTCGAGCTTACCCTGATGCGTCTGGCGCTGTATGAAATGCTGTATCGTCCCGATGTTCCACCCAAAGTTGCCATGAATGAAGCTCTGGAGTTGAACCGACAGTACGGGGAAGAAAAATCCAGGGCATTTCTTAACGGCGTACTTGATGCTGCCGCGAAAGGACTGGAAAACGGGGAACTTTTGGGCAAGTAAGTTGCTGGTAAATGTTTTTTTAAGCTTTACTTGAAGGAATAAGCTTTATGACTCTTTCCTCCCGTTATGATCCGCAGAGCATTGAAGAAAAATGGCAGAAACTGTGGGCGGAACGTCGGATTTTTGCGTGTGAACCTGATTCTTCCCGGCCCAAGTATTATGTCCTGGAGATGTTTCCCTATCCTTCCGGCAACATTCACATGGGGCATGTGCGCAACTATTCCATAGGCGACGTGGTGGCCCGTTTCCGCCGAATGCAGGGATATAATGTCCTGCACCCCATGGGGTGGGACGCGTTTGGCCTTCCCGCCGAGAACGCGGCCATCAAGCACAATATTCATCCCGCCAAATGGACTTATGCCAATATCGACAACATGCGGGCGCAGCTGAGACGTCTGGGGTATTCCTATGACTGGCGGCGCGAGCTGGCAACCTGCCATCCGAAATACTATAAGTGGGAACAACTGTTTTTTCTGCGCTGGCTGGAAAAGGGACTGGTATATCGCAAAAAGGCCCCGCAGAACTGGTGCCCCCAGTGTCATACCGTACTGGCCAACGAACAGGTGGAAGAGGGGCGCTGCTGGCGCTGCGATACTCCGGTGGAACAGAAGGAGCTGACGCAGTGGTTTCTGCGTATTACCGCCTATGCTGACGAGCTGCTGGAAGATTTGAAGAAGCTGGAAGGCGGCTGGCCGGATCGGGTACTTTCCATGCAGCGTAACTGGATAGGCAAATCGGAGGGGGCAGAAATAGTCTTTCCTCTTGATGGACGCGAAGGGGAAATCAGGGTTTTCTCCACCCGTCCGGATACTGTATTCGGCGTAACCTTCATGACCCTTGCTCCCGAACATCCTCTGGTTGAATCATTGATCGCGGGGCGGGAAAACGAGGGGGAAATCCGAGCGTTCATCGAACGTACACGCAATATGGATCGTCTGGATCGCCAATCTGATGCGCTGGAAAAAGATGGTGTCTTTACAGGAGCATACTGCCTCAATCCATTCACAGGCCGGCGCATTCCCATCTGGCTGGGCAATTTCGTTCTGGCCGAGTATGGAACGGGGGCGGTCATGGCTGTACCCGCGCATGATCAGCGTGACTTTGATTTCGCGCGCAAGTTTGGGCTGGACATGCTGGTAGTCATCCAGGCAGAGGGAGAACGCCTTGATCCTTCCACAATGGACAAGGCATGGACTGAACCGGGAATCATGGTCAATTCCGGGGAGTTCGACGGTATCTCCAACGAAAAGGGCAAAGAGCTGGTTGTCAAGGCGCTGGAGAGCATGGGCAGGGGCGGGAAGACCGTCAACTGGCGTCTCCGCGACTGGAATATTTCCCGTCAGCGTTTCTGGGGCGCGCCTATTCCTGTTGTGTATTGCGAAGAGTGCGGCATGGTGCCTGTTCCCGAGCAGGAGCTCCCTGTCCTGCTGCCGCTGGATGCGCAGCCTCTGCCCGATGGACGCTCTCCTTTGCCGCATCTTGACTCGTTTGTACATACCGTCTGTCCCCGTTGCGGCAGACCGGCGAAGCGTGAAACCGATACAATGGATACGTTTGTGGAGTCCTCCTGGTATTTCGCCAGATTCACGGATGCGCGCAACGACAGCGGAGCCTTCGACAAGAAGGCGCTTTCCTACTGGCTGCCGGTTGATCAGTATATCGGTGGAGTGGAACACGCCATTCTGCACCTGCTGTACTCCCGTTTCTTCACCAAGGTTCTGAGAGATTTCGGGTTTTATCCTGCAGATTTGGAAGAGCCTTTTAGTAATCTCCTGACTCAGGGAATGGTGCTGAAAGACGGTTCCAAGATGTCGAAATCCAAGGGCAACGTTGTTGACCCGACTGACATGATCGACAGATATGGCGCGGATACCGTGCGCCTGTTCTGTTTGTTCGCCGCCCCCCCGGAACGCGATTTTGACTGGAGCGATACAGGGATTGAAGGCTCCTCGCGTTTTCTCAATCGCATTTGGCGACTTTTTGTCGAGCTTCGTCCACATCTGGAGGCGACGGCTGCCTGTTCTTCCACGGAAACATGTGCCGCTGTTCCCGCCGCGCGGGAACTTCGCCTGCGCGAACACGCTACAGTCAGGAAAGTCGGGGAAGACATCGGCAATCGGTATCAGTTCAATACCGCTATTGCCGCTGTCATGGAGCTGGTAAATAGCCTGTATCTCGCCAAGGATGAGCTGACAGCCTCACCGGAGGGCAGGGAAGCGCTCTCTTCCGCCATGGCCACAGTATTGACGCTTCTGTACCCCATTACGCCGCATATGTGCGAGGAGTTATGGCAGGATTTGGGCCATTCTGATTCTCTGGCAGAAGAGAGGTGGCCTCAATGGCAGGAAAGCGCTCTCAAGCGCGACATGATTACGGTGGTTCTTCAGGTTAACGGCAAGCTGCGCGGCAAGATTGAAGTTCCGGCGGAAGCTTCCCGTGAGGAAGCGGAAAAGCTGGCGCTGGGGGATGAGTCCGTGAGGCGTCATATTGACGGTCTGACCGTCCGCAAGGTTGTCGTTGTGCCAGGGAAGCTGGTCAACGTGGTGGCGAACTGATGAACATGGGGGGCTTTTTCGCAAGGATAGCGCGACCTTTGCTTCTTGCTGCCATCATATCCATGCCGCTGACTGGGTGTGGATATCAATGGCAGGGAGGCGAAGGCGCTTCGACGTCCAGTGTGCTTGGCGCAGGGGGCAGTACGGTAAAAATTGTCGAAGTGGAGCAATCCTCGCTTTACCCCTGGGTGCCGTATTATCTGCGTACTCTGATGCGGGACGAGATAACGCTCCGGCGGCTGGCCCAGTGGCGGGATGAGGGCGAAGCAGATTATACCATGGAAATACGCATGCCTTCGTTTTCCGTAAGTTCCTATGTCAGCAATACACAAGACATCACATTGCTCAATGCGGCCACTGTCTATCTTGAAGTCATCATACATGAGGGGGGCAGTGATGCTGTTGCCTGGCGTTCAGGACTTATCGGTTATTCTGAAAACTTTGAAAACCAGCGGGAACATACCGCCATCAGGGAGCTACTGCGGGAAGTCGTCCGCCGTGCGGTAGATCGCATGCAGCTGAAGTTCTGATGTCTTTCAGCATGGATATTGATGCCGTCCGGAACATCGGTGTTCCGATCGGCTGAATCGGTATGGGGTGGTAGCACAGTCGGAGTGGTTGTCATTCTATGGACAGACCAGGGTTTTATTTCTGTATTTGTCCAGACAGCATGCTCGCGCGTGAGCATGCACGGAGTATGTTGTCGGCCTGCGGGCAGGGTGACGCGCCTCTCAGCATATTCTGGGCGGATGAGGGGCTGGATGGGGGATTCTGGGATGCCTTGACTCTGCAAGGCCTGGGGGGGACAAGAAAAAATCTGTTTATCCGCAATGCCCAGCTACTTTCTTCCGAAGTCTGGAAAAAGCTTTCCGCCGTGCTGGGAGTGCCACGGCCAGGCATACTTCCTGTTTTTTTTCTGGAAAGTGTCTGGGAAAAAGGGCAGCCCAAACTGCCCCCGCATCTGACAAAGTTGCGCTGTCTCGAATTTGCGGAAAAGAAACGCTGGATATGGCGCGCTCCAGCTCTTGATGCGCGCGGAATCCGTCGCTTCATTCAGGAAAGGGCCTCCGCGCTGGGGCTGACCATCCGTCCTGATGCCATGGAGGTTCTGGGGGAAAGCCTTCCCCCGGATGCGGCGTCCGTTTCATCTGCTGTGGAACAATTGTCCCTGCTGGCCCATGACGGGGTTATTGAGCTTGAGCATACAAGAAACATCGCCCGATATACGCCGGATTTAGTATTGTTTGATTTAATCCGTCATGTTCAGGAGGGCAGGGCCGACAAGGCATGGCATGCCGTACTGCGGGAAGGCGACAGCGGGGATGGTATCCTGTTCCCTCTGCTTGGACTCATGGCAAGGGAGGGGCGGATGCTCTGGCAGCTGCAGGCGGGGGAATCCGTTTATGTACCGCAGCACGTCGCAGGCATGAAACGGCAGCTTGCCGCAAGGCTTGGTTCCGCCGGACTTGCCAGGATATTTGCCGCTCTGTGCGAGGCGGAGTGGAGCGTCAAGAGCGGGCGCCTTCAGCCCGGACAGTCTTTGGAACGGTTGATCGCGGAGCTGACCTTGCTGTTTGCTTCCACCCCAATGTGTGACATGGCGGGTTGAATGTGGCAGAGTCGAAGAACTATGCGGAAGGCCACCGTGCCCGCCTGCGCGCCAGAATTCTGAAAGATCCCCATAGCGCCTACTCATATGAACTGCTTGAAAGTCTGCTGGGTTATGTTCATCTGCGCTCCGATACCAAGATTCTGGCCAAGACACTTCTGGAGAAGTATGGCGGCATACGCGGCCTGCTGGCCTCACACCCGACAGAACGTCACAATATTCCCGGCTGCGGCCCCGCGACGGAAACTTTTCTGACCCTGCTGCGGGAAATCATTGCCCGCTATTTCACCGAAGCGGTAAAAGGCAGGAAAAGCGTGACAGTAAATGAAATCGCCCAGCTTGGCATGTCTGTGCTGGGCGGACTTCCGCATGAGGAAGTTTGGGCGGCGCTTCTGGACAATGGCAACAGACTGCTTACTTTTGAAAGAGTCAACAAAGGATCCGTCGGTCAGGTTTTACTGTCCACTCGTGATGCCGTGGAAATTACTCTGAAATACAAGGCAACCGGCCTGATTGTTCTGCACAATCATCCCGGGGGCTCACTCAGGCCTTCCACGCTTGATACCGAGAGTACGTTCATGTTGTGTCAGGCTCTGGAGACTATGGATCTCCGGCTGATAGATCACCTGATACTGGCTGACGGCAGATGTTACAGTATGATGCAGGAAAAGCTGTTGGGGTAGGTACGATCCCCCGACGGAGGATCCATATGAGCAATGAAATTAAAAAGGATCAGATTCCCACTGAACAGAACGGGATGAATAACTCTTCTGCCATTCGGGATGCCGAAGAATTGTCGGATATTGAAAACGAAGCCGCGGCGAATGTCGTTCATGGCGGTTCCGGAGAAAAAACTGAAAACGGCATGGACAGCCTGACGCCTCGAGCTGAAGGAAAAAGCATGCGCCGTGCCGTGCGGCTCCGCAAGGCTTCACAGAGCCGTGACGGGGAAGAAGGGCAGGAAAAGAAAAGCCCCCGCAAGAACGCAGGGAGGCGCAAGTCTTCTCCTCAACCCCAGGACTCCGAGATTTCCATGAATTCACTGCTGGATGAGATTCCTTCCCGGATGCCTGTACTGCCTCTTCGAGACAATGTGGTATTCAACTCCATGATTGTCCCCCTTTATGAGGGCAGGGAAAAGGCAATTCTCGGCGTGGATGCGGCGCTGTCGGAGAAGCGCTATATGTTGCTGTGTACACAGAAAGATCCAATGGTTGAAGACCCCGGGGAAACAGATCTGCACCCTGTGGGAACCGTGGTCGTGATTCTGCGTATGCTGCGCATGCCGGACGGACAGGTCAAGATTCTGGTACAGGGGCTGACGAGGGCCCGTCTTGAGGGCATCATCTCGAATGCCCCTGTCCTGACGGGGCGTGTGAGCATCCTTGAGGAAGAGGCGTCATCCGTTCCCGAAATTCAGAGGGAAGCCATGATTCGTTCGGCACGTGAGCAGAGTGAAAAGATTCTTCATCTGCGCGGCATACCGACCGGTGATATCATGGGTGTCCTCATGGCGGTGGATGATCCGGGCAGACTCGCGGATTTGATTGCCGCCAATATGCGTCTGAAGGTTCGTGATGCGCTGATGTTGCTGGACTGTCTTGATCCTGTCAGGCGACTGCAGCTTGTGAACGAGCATCTGGCACGGGAAGTTGAAGTGGCTTCCATGCAGGCACATATTCAGAGTGTGGCCAAGGAAGGTATGGACAAGGCGCAGAAGGATTATTTTCTGCGGGAACAGATGAAGGCCATCCGGCGTGAACTGGGTGATAATGCGGATTTTGAAGAAGAGTTTGAAGAGCTGAAAGCCGCACTGGATAAAGCCGGTTTGCCGTCGGAAGCCCGCAGGGAGGCCGACAAGCAGTTGAAACGTCTGGCTTCCATGCACGGTGATTCCGCTGAAGCCACGGTAGTGCGCACTTATCTTGACTGGCTTGCGGAACTGCCCTGGAAAAGGGCGTCAAGGGATCGTCTGGATATCGTCAAGGCCAAGGAACTTCTGGATGAGGATCACTTCGGTTTGGAGAAAGTCAAGGATCGTATTCTTGAATATCTCAGTGTCCGCAAGCTGAGTACGGATTCCAAGGGGCCCATTCTCTGCTTCGTCGGGCCTCCCGGTGTGGGCAAGACATCACTGGGGCGTTCCATTGCACGGGCAATGGGCCGCAAGTTTCAGCGCATTTCACTGGGGGGCATGCGTGATGAGGCGGAGATACGGGGGCATCGGCGCACCTATATCGGCGCCATGCCCGGGCGCATTATCCAGGCACTTAAACAGGCAGGAACGCGTAATCCGGTCATTGTGCTGGATGAGATTGACAAGCTGAGCAGTGATTTCCGGGGAGATCCCGCATCCGCCCTGCTGGAAGTGCTTGATCCGGAGCAGAATTCCCATTTCAGTGACCATTATCTGAATCTGGAATTTGATCTGTCCAAAGTATTGTTTATTTGCACGGCTAACCAGCTTGAAAGCATCCCCGGCCCCTTGCAGGATCGCCTGGAGATTATCAGTCTGCCCGGCTATACTGAACAGGAGAAACTGGCGATTGCAAAGAAATATCTGCTTCCGCGTCAAATTAAGGAAAATGGTCTGAAGAAAGACGATATCCGGCTGGCGGATACGGTCTTGGCGAAAATTATCCGTGACTACACGCGGGAAGCAGGGTTGCGCGCGCTGGAACGTGAAATGGGCAAACTGTGCCGGAAGCTCGCCCGGCGAAAGGCTGAAGGTGAAAAGGGACCGTTTGCGGTCAGCGCGGTGCAGCTTCCCAAAGTTCTGGGGATTCCCCGTTTTCAGGATGAGGACAAGGAGGAAACACTTCTGCCGGGGGTCGCACTCGGACTCGCCTGGACGGCAGCCGGCGGAGAAGTCCTGCACATCGAAGCCTCCGTTATGAAAGGTAAAGGAGGACTGATGCTTACCGGACAGCTCGGAGACGTCATGAAAGAAAGCGCTCAGGCCGCTTTGTCCTATGCCCGTGCGCATGCGGGAGAACTGGGGATTGCCCCGGACTTCACGGAGACAAAGGATATTCATATCCATGTTCCGGCAGGAGCGATTCCCAAGGATGGCCCTTCTGCCGGAGTAACCATGGTGTCCGCCCTTGTTTCCGCCCTGACGGAGCGTCCGCTGCGCAGCGATACCTGTATGACAGGAGAAATCACGCTCAGGGGAAGGGTGTTGCCGGTCGGTGGCATCAAGGAAAAAATTCTGGGGGCAGTCGCGCGCGGATTGAAGCGGGCTGTCATTCCCAGACAAAACAAAAAGGATCTTGATGATATCCCTGCTGAACTTCGCCGCAAGATAGATATTATAACGGTGGACAGCATTGATGCGTTATTGCCGCTTGTCATGACGGAAGAGCCGGGAAGCGGGAAAAAGCGAACCGGGCGCGGAAGCAGGAAATAGGGTCTGTTAAGACATAGCGGTGTCCGCAGACTCATGCGGGACATCGTGTATCGGCATGGAAAAGGGGAAAGCCGCAGCTTTCCCCTTTTCAGCTCTGTTTCAGCGAAGTGCAGGGAACACAGCGTTATCAACAGGGCTCCAGGGGAGTCTTGTTTTTCAGATCTGCAATGGGCCTGGCATATTGGACTTCAGAATCCCAGGGAAACAGAATCCATGTATCCTGGCTCACTTCCGTCACAAAACTGTCCACGAGAGGCTTTCCTGCCGGTTTGGCGTACATGGCGGCAAAGTGGGCCATAGGCAACATCTTCCGGACAGTCTGCAAGGTCTTGCCGGTATCCACCAGATCGTCGATGACCAGCATCCCCTGCCCGTCTCCGGTAATGGCTTTCAGCACGGTTTCCGTAGTGTTTTGTTCCTGCCAGTCGTAGGTGACCATGCATACCGTATCAATCATGCGGATATTCAGTTCCCGGGCAATAATGGCCGCAGGCACAAGGCCACCTCGTGTAATGGCTGCAATGCTCTGAAATCTTCCCTGTTCAAGCAGACGCCAGGCAAGTGCCTTGGCGTCACGGTGCAGTTGATCCCATGTGACGGGGAATGTTTTGCGGTAACGTTCGGAAAAGCCCATAACTTGCTCCCTTTGCTCCGTCAACTTCCTGTGACATAGCCTTTACTTTGAATTTGCTCATGGAGTTCAGCGGAGCAAAATACCATTTTGTGCTCCCCATCCGTCAGTACAGCCGTAAGAACCCTTGAAGTCAATTCGCTCTGAGTGAACCTTGCGAAAACCGCATGCTGAATCCCGTCTGGCGTTCTTTACGCTGGGTTTCCGAGGTTCGACTCAGGCTCATCCATGCGTTGCGGACAGCCGAATACGGTTCCAGTGACGTATCTGTCAGTTGCCTATATGCTTTGAATGTGTTCCCAAAATCGTTGAACATCAGCTCCGCAGTAACGGGAACGGAAACTTGCCAGTCCATGCAGTAGGTCTGCGGCGCAAGGAAGACATCCGTCAGGTCTCCTGCACTTCCGCGCAGAGTGTACGGCCCGAAGAAGGGCCAGACAACAAAGGGACCTTCGGGGACGCCCCATGTGCCCAGTGTATGGGAAAATGTGGCGAACTGCGGATAGTAGGGATACAGGGGCCTGCTCTGTGAGGCTACGTCAGCAAACCCCAGGCTTGTGCAGCTGTTGATGATGAATCGTCCTATTTCCACCCCTGCCTGTGCGAATTCTCCCTGGAGAAGATGGTTAACAAAGCGGACAGGGGCCTTGAGATTTTCTCGGAAATGGGAAATTCCTCCCCGGACTTTTTCCGGTACGATATGGGAATATCCCCGATATGCCGGGTCCAGAACATGGCGCATGAGCGTGTCATTGAAGCCGAACCATACTCTGTTCCATGATTCGAAAGGATCAGCCGTACCGGCATCATCGTCATCATAGTCGTCGAAGTCGGGTTCCGCATCGACCGCGCTCTGGCTGGTTTCGACGGTGGTGGGGAGTGTGTCCTGGCGGCTCGCGCAGGCTCCAAGAGACAGGAACAGGCCAAGAAGGAGAACGCGAAGAAGATTGGCGCGGAACGGCATGAGGAACTCCGACTATTTTTGCTTCGGTTGATTTTTCACTTCCTCTGCCTTGGCGGAAATTCTGCTGATCAGCTCATCCGGATTTCCCTTGGCCAGCAGATCGCGGAATTGATCCCGGTAGTTCTTGATCATGCTGATGCCCTCAATGAGCACGTCATAGACAACCCACCTGCCGTTCTTGACCAGCATGCGGAAAGCGACGGGATGCACGGCGTCCTTGCCGAGGAAATTCATTCTTACCTCCGATCTCGTTCCGTTGTTGCCGCTGATTTCGCCGGTGAATTCCACCTTTTCACCACTGTAGGAATCCAGCGTGTCAATATAAGTATTGCGCAGCAGGGTGGTAAATGCTTCCTGAAAACGCTTCTTTTGATCAGGTGTGAAATTGCGCCAGTTCGGCCCCACGGTGCGGGAGGAAAACTCGTCGAAATCGAAAAGGCCAAGCATGGCGTTTTCGATTTTTTTCCTCTGTGCTTCCTTGGTGGCGGGATTATGGAACGCAGGGTCCTGCAGCAGAGCAAGTATCTGATCCGCGCCTCTGCGCGCGGCATCAGTAGCGCTTTCCATTGTGCCGGAAGCCGGGCGGACGGAAGAACAGAACAGACACAAAAAGACCATGAAGGCGATAATGCGGCGCATCAGTTTACTCCTCCAAAAACCATTTTTCCAATCAGAGCTTCGAGATCCAGCGTCGGCTCGGTATCTGTGATCAGGCTTCCCTGCTTGAGCATTTCACTCGAGCCGCCGGGAGCCATGGAAATATACTTGTCACCAATGAGACCGCTTGTTTTGACTGAAGCCATGCTGTCGTCACTCAGCTTTACGTCATCATTGAGCCGAAGATCCACATCCGCGGAATAGGTGGCAGGGTCGAGCCGGATGGCGGAAACCCGGCCTATGGGGACTCCCGCGATTTCGACATTTGCTCCAACCCTCAGTCCCGCGACGGACGAAAATCTGGCCGTCACAACATAGCCGTCCGAACTGAACACTTCCATGCGTCCCAGTTTGATGGTCAGATAGGCCACACAAAGCAGTCCGATAAGGACAAATACTCCCACTAGGGATTCTTTGGTGAACGACATGATATACCTTCCTTTGTTCTGGCGAAGGGGCTACTGGTTCAGCCATTCCGCAAGAGCCGCGCGTACCGATTCATCCAGAGGGGGCGCGGTCATGCGGCGCTCTTCCTGAGCTTCGCGGTCGAGAAAACTTCGGAGATAAGGGTCTGGGCTGGCGTAAAGTTCTTCTTTTGAACCGGAAAACGCCGCTCTGCCGTCTCCGATGACGAGAACATGATCTGCAATATGACGCACGCTGCCGAGATCATGGGTAATGACTACAGTAGTCATGCTCGGATAATGCTTTTTCATGTCAAGCAGCAGTTGATCCATCTGGGCCGACGTGATGGGATCGAGCCCCGAGGTCGGTTCATCGCAAAAAAGCAGCGGAGGCTCGGTGACAATGGCCCGGGCCAGCCCGGCACGCTTGCGCATGCCGCCGGACAACTCGCTGGGATAGAAATCGGCGAACTGTTCAAGGCCCACCAGTTCAAGAGTACGCAGTGCCGCATTGCGCAGAACCTTGCGGGACAGCTTCGTGTGTTCGGTAAGCGGCAGGGCGACATTTTCCGCCAGTGTCAGCGCACCGAGCAGTGCGCCATCCTGGAAAAGAACTCCGAATCTCCGTCGGATTCTGCGGAACTGTGAAGGCATCAGTGAGAAAATATCCCTGCCCCCCATGAAAATCCTGCCGGAAAAAGGCGGTGTCAGCCCCAGCAGGATACGGAGCAGGGTCGTTTTGCCGCCACCGGATTCTCCGAGGATGGCAGTAATGGCGCCTCCCGGAAATGTGGCGTCCATACCCTTAATGATGCGGCGTGAACCGTAGCCGCCTTCGAGGCGTTCAATGCGTATATCCCATGCGGCATCTTTGGCTGGATTCATGATTGCCTCACAGCAGGAAGGATGTGAGCACATAGTCGCTCATAAGAATCAGCACGCAACTGACCACGACAGCGGAAGTCGTGGCATTGCCCACGGCTTCCGGTCCCTTGCCGTCGCTGCGCCGGTGGGCGTTATACCCCTGGTAACAGCATACGGTGATGACGATGACAGCGAAAACTACAGCCTTGAGGAAGCTGCCGCTCACGTCGCTCATGGTCACGCTTGACTCAATGCCTGAAAAATAGCGCCCTTCATTCAAACCCAGCAAAACGCAGGCCGAAAGATACCCTCCGAAAATGCCGATGACATTAAATATGGCAGTCAGCAGCGGGAACGCTGCAAGTGAGGCCAGCAGACGAGGGGTTACCAGATAGCCTACAGGAGAAATATCCATGACTGCAAGAGCGTCGATCTGGTCGGAGATCCGCATGACGCCTATTTCTGCCGTCATGGCAGAACCGGCACGGGCTGTCACCATGACAGCCGTCAGCACCGGAGCCATCTCCCGGATCAGGGTCAGCGAGAGCAGGGAGCCGAGCATCCCTTGAGTCCCGAACATGGACATGGCGTAAAATGCCTGAAGGCCAAGGACCAGGCCGGTAAAAATACCAATCAGCAAAATGACAAACATCGACTGAGCGCCGATGGTGTATATCTGCCTGACGACCTTCCCCGGAAGACGGTGAGTGAAAAATGACTGCCTGAAGGCGTCCAGAAGAAAGAGCGCCATTTCACCGAATCTGTTCAGACCCGAAAGAAGTGGTGCGGCAAGGTCCTGCAAGGTAAGCGATGTTTTTTTCATGACGATTTTCCTTGTGGTATCTAGCATTTCTCTTTGCGTTTGGCAATGAATGCCGTCCTGGGCCTGATGCAGAAGAGGGTTTTGGAGGAAAGACTCCTGATTCCGCTTGCGAGAGGCTCCGGCATGAGCTAAGTTTTCTCGGCCATATGATGGAGTGGTGGAAAGTTTGTTCCGCCAGAACGGTTTCAGATGCCTGCGAGGTTGCCATGTGTCTTGCCATTCCCGTCCGGGTCACCGAATGTCTGCCCGACAGCAAGGCAAAAGTTCGGGTTGGAGAAGGAGAAACCTATATGGAGGTTTCCACCTTGCTGTTGCCGGAAAATGTTCATGTGGGAGACTATCTCATTGTACATGCCGGTTTCGCGCTGCGAGTGCTGGAACCGCGGGAGGCTGAGGAGTCTCTGAAGCTGTTCAGGCAGATTGCCGAGCAGGACGGCCTGAGCGTCAATTTCTGAAGGTTGGGGGATATATGGACGGTGTGATCAGCGAGTTGTTCAGTACCACTTTGCGTCTTTTTGCACTGATGACGCCGCCCGCCGTGCTGAGCGCGTTCCTGAGCGGCACAAAGAACTATAGTGCCGGACAAAAGCGGAGAACAGCCCTGAGTACGGGAAGTGCCGTTTTTATCATTGCTCTGGTGCTTTACTTTTTTGGAGACTCCATTTTCGGAGCATTCGGCTTCACGCTTGATGCTTTCCGCATCGGCTCAGGTACGCTTCTTTTTCTGACTGCCGTATCTTTAATGAATGAAACTGCTGATCATCCTTCCATGCCAATCGACGCAGACATCAGTGTTGTACCTCTGGCCATTCCCCTGTGCATGGGACCGGCGTCCATTGGTACGGTGATGGTAATGGGTGCATCGGCCGTTACACTGAAGAGTCGTCTTATCGGGGCGTGTTCGCTGCTTATTGCCTCACTGGGGGTGATAGCGCTCCTTCTCATGGCTGAACGGGTGGAAAAACTGCTGCACAGAACAGGGATAGCTGTTCTTTCCAAGCTGACGGGGCTGTTGCTGGCTGCTATTGCCGCACAGGTCATCTTCACAGGAATTCGTTCTTTTCTCCAGTAAGTTGTTTTTTCTGCAATTCCGCAGGGAAACGCTGATTAACGCGTTTCCCTGACTTGTTCAGAAAACTGAAGAAACAAGCTTGAGAAAGCCGTTTCCCAAAGGGTGCGGCTTTCTCAAACCGATACCGGGAATATGTTTATTCGTCCTCGTCATCTTCCTCCTGCAATGCATCGTGTACGGCATCGGTAAAGATGCCATAGGCGATGCGCTCAATGGCCGTCTGTGGCTCATAAGTAAAGACGGTGTCGGGAATTTCCTCCGAGTTGGCGCAGTAGTCATCAAACCGGGCCGTGTACTCACTGATCAGCCGGCCTACTTCCCGAACAACAGGATCTTCCGGTTCCCCGTCCTGCAGATGTTCGTCTTTTTCCGCCTCGGCTTCTTCAAAACGATCAAGGGCGGCAAGAATTTCTTCTTCTCCCATATTCAAAAATTCCGTACCAGCTTTGACTTGATTCATGTTTACTCCTTTGTTCAGCGGGCATCATCCCTGATCAGGGAAGCTCATGCAAGGCCTGTTTAACCGCTCCCCGCATCTGTTCAACGGTATAAACATCACGCAGAATAACGGGGAACTTCGCAGCGTCTCCTTCCGGAAATATGGCAAGCAGCGGAATACTGGCACTGCCCAGCGACTTCAGCAGGTTATGGGCGTGTGGATCGTCCCGGGTCAGATCCACTCGAATCAGCAGCAGATTGTTCTCTTTTGCCAGCGGTATCAGATGCTCCGGAGAGAGGGCGGTTCGCTCAAGCACTTTGCAAGTGGGACACCAGTCGGCGGTGAATTCGACGAACAGGGGGCGTTTGCCGAGTTGTTCTGCAAAAAGTTCCGGAGAATATGTTGTCCATCGCACTTCCTGTCCGGAACGTGGAGAAAAAACTGTCCACGCAGCGCAGAGAGGAATCGCGGCACACAGTACAACCAGGAAGAACCGGCGCGCTCCTCCTGCCCGAAGCTCTCCCCATGTTCCCCATATCCAGGCGCTGAAGGCAATGGTCAGCAGCAGAATGAGGGCGGGAAACACCAGAGTGTCGGGCAGAATACTCAGAAGATAGAGGCAGGTGCCGATCAGGAGAAAGCCGAGCATGCGTTCCATATGCAGCATCCAGCTTCCGGGGCGCGGCAGGCGGGCTGCCACGCCCGGCCAGATTGCCATGCCAAGGTAGGGTAAGGCCATTCCCAACCCTGTGGCCATAAAGACAGTGATCAGGACAGGCAGCCCTTGCATGAGACTCCAGCCGAGAACACCTCCCAGCAAGGGACCACTGCACGGTGTTGCAAGCAGAGTTGCCAGGAGACCGGTCAGGAAGGCGTTTGTACGCGGCATGCGATCTTCATCTTTTGTATTCCGGTGTCCGCGCAGATCAAGCACAGGCAGATGGAATACGTCAAACATGGTCAACGCCAGAATAAAAACGACTCCCAGCATAACCAGAAGAAAGATATTATTCTGGAAAATTTGTCCCCATGCGTATCCAGCCAGGCCGAACAGAAAGGCCAGCACGATGAACCAGAACAGGATGCCTGCTGCAAACCACAGATTATGACGGCGGAAACGGCATATGTTTTCCGGATCATTTCCCGCCTGAAGCATTGCATTGATTTTCAGGGTAATAACCGGCAGAACACATGGCATGACGTTCAGAATAAGTCCGGCCAGCAGGCCGAAAAGCACAGCCTTTCCCAATCCTGCGACTTCAAGCGAGGCTGTGAAAGGCCGGGGAGAAAAAAACGGAAGTTCTTCCTGCTCCGGGGCCTCATGGGAAAACAGGGAGACGGGGTCTGTATCGTCGGGAGATGTTTGCCGGGATGAGGAAAAGACCGAGGTTGCCGCACCAAGTTCTATGCGTTCGTTCTGCTTGTCTGGCTTGCCGCCCTCAAGCGTGACGGGAGCAATGCCCTTCCACGCCCCTTCTGCCCATGGCAATGAATCCGAGAGTGCGGGAAGAGGATCGGGGAGGGGAGGGAGAGGCAGCGTGGCGCGGATGGGAACGCAGTGTTCTTCGGAGCAGGCCAGCATGGCTATGTGCAGCGCCGTTCCCGGCGCGGGCAGAACATCGGGGAAAAGCAGCAGCACAGGAGTGCACCCTTCATGAATGTGGACAGTTTTGTCCGGTTCAAAGATATCCTGCGCTTCCCTTCCGGCGGGATAGACGATCTTCGCCCCTTTGACAGACTGAGTCAGACTTACGGTAAGCGGATAAACTCCGCCCGGAGAACTATGGGCATAGCTGTGATAGGCATCCTTCGCCGTCATGACCAGTGCCAGAGCAGCAGTTTGTTCACCCACTCCATCCTGGACGCCTCTTTTCCCTGACATGGAGTCCTGAGCTTTTACCCAGTACAGGGAAAAACTGTAGGGAAGGGAACTGCTCTCCGCTGCCGCGGCAAGCTTACATAGTGTGGACGAAAATGGTACATATGCTGAAAGACAAACGGCCAGAGCGAGAAATAAGCTGAGTTTGATATTTTTTTTCATGGAGGAAAAATACACACATTTAGGGAAAAGGCAAAATTTTTCTTGACGACTTCAGACAGATTCTATAGAAAAGCCAAGTTGCTGCGGCAACGGGTCATTAGCTCAATTGGTAGAGCAGCTGACTCTTAATCAGTTGGTTCGGTGTTCAAGTCACCGATGGCCCACCAGCAAAAAACAAAAAGCCCACCATTTGGTGGGCTTTCTTGTTATGGTTGAGAATATAAAGATATTTATATTAACATATTGATTTTATTAGGCATATATTATTGGCATACCAGAAAGCACAGGCAACTTTTTAGAGATTGAACAGAAGTCGGGGGGAGTGGCAATTTTATAATTTGAGACATCAAATTTTGTATGCCATTCTTGTATGCCGTATGCCACAAAAAGGCCCACCGAGTCCATCGGTAGGCCTTTTTCGTGTCATAGTATATTTCGTTATTTGTGGGGTTCTTCTCTCCGGTCTCCCAGGGATTCTATGGCTTCCCGTTTTTGTGGCGTGCATACATGCTGGTAGTGTTTGAGTAGCATCGTCGGGCTGCTGTGTCCCATAAGTTGGGCCACTGTACCGATGTCTTTTCCATTACGCAAAAGGTTGCTGGCAAAGGCATGTCGCAAATCCGTTGGTCTGAGTTTTCTGTCTATTTTTGCGTTTTTTAGGGCAGTCCTCCAAGCAGTTTTGATCGAGTTCACTGGTTTATTATTATAATGGATGATGTAATCCCCATTCTTTTCCTTGCGATCGGCCTTATACCATTCTTGCATATGGAGCATTAATGTGGAGTTGATGGGTAGCTCACGCCAAGGACATGATGGGTTCTTCTTTGATGAAAGAATTTTGATGACTCCTCCTTTAAAATCTACAAGAGACCAGCGAACTCGGAAAAGCTCACAAGGACCAACACGGGAACCGAGAAAAAATCCGAGTAGAATGACTCTCTGAACATGGGGGGGGCGTGACTGCAATAAGCCGAGCCATTTCTTCCTGAGAGGGAGGAATAAAGGTAGGTGTTTCAGCTCTTGGTAATTTTGGAAAGATAATTGGTACCTCAAGTAACTCTGATTCAACACACCAGTTCAGCATAGCTCGGACCATGGAAAGATGACAGCGTATAGTAGTCATAGAGACATCTCGTTCCATTTCCGCAGAACGAAGGAGCTTCATTTTTTCCGTGGTAAGCTCTTTAAGAAGGGTGTTGCCATACATTTCAAGACAAATTTTCCAGCATCCTAACAGCCATACGATGCGTTTTCTGTTGGGTTGCTTTTCTTTCAGATACAGCATGGCAGCTTCTTCGAGTGTTAAAAAATCTCTGTTCTGCGCTTCCGGTAGGATTGGAGGTCTGAAACTGTCCCGGTCGGTTTTCAGGCGTTCCAATATCTTTTCATTTTCAATTTCTGCTTGTTCCCGAGTATCGTAATCCTGTGACTCTTGGCCACCTGTAAAAGGGTTACGGTAATAGACCCGCCATGGTTTTTGTCTCTTTGGATCATATCTGATAGCCATCATGCTCTCCTTTTTCCTTTTGTCAGCATGGCCATGACTTCATCGGCAGATTTGCCAGCGAGTTTCAATTGTGGATTTTTCTTTTTATTGGTTGCCTTGACGGTTTTCACAGTTGCTTCTGTCTGCATCTGTTCGATAACACGGAGTACTCCAAGATAGGGCCACCTCAGTCCTCTGCCTCTGCCCGGTCCATAATCAACCGGATGCAGGCCATAACGGAGCAGTACTTTTTTGGCCACAGTCTCAGAGACCGCTAGAAGTTCAGCGGCATTAGCCGTCGTTATGAGTTTGAGGGTGGTCGACTCCATGTTCTCTGTCCTGCTTGAGATAGTTTTCTCTCATTTTTATGAGGGGATGAGAGTCTTCCATAGAGATTTCTTGCCAGTAGCTGATGTTTTTTTGAGGGATGTGAGTATGGACGGGACCACAAGAAAGTTGGATTCCGTCTGGAAGATGATCGGATGACACGCCGCAGAGATGCAGATTTCCATGAGAACTGTCATACCTGAGTGTTACGGCGTTGTGCAGAATCAGTTCCTCATCTGTATGTTTGACGAGTTCTCCGAACAAGCTGTCCTTAGGAGAATAAAGCTCTACAAGTGCGAGGGAGGGGATCGCTTTTGCCATAGAAAAAACCTCATAGTTTGCCGCAATCTTGGTGACGGCGGAAAGTTGTTTTGAGCAAGTCATGTGGGGGAGATAGATGGAATACGGTTTCAAGGAGGTATTAACGTACCTGACTCCGTAGTCCTGTTTTCGGTTGATATGCGTGCACCACAGATGAAACAGCGAAATTCTGAGCGGTATTCGCCATCCTGCCAGAAGCATGCACCGCATTTGGGGCAAGGTACTGAAGGTATATTTTTATTTTTTTCACGCTGCAGCCAGCGGGTTCGAATGCGTGATATAACTTTGGCCGTACTTGAGTTATCCATGTATGCTCCCGGATAGAAAAACTCTCCGGGAGCATATTGTGTGAGGATATGAAAATGTTCAGTCGTATAACTTAATTTGAAAAAGATATAGTTTTATCTATGAAAGAATTGAATTCTTCTCTAGTTATAGAATCATTTTTATATGTCTTTAGTGCAACAATACAATTATGAATGGTATTGTTATTGGAAATTAAAGCAAAACCTCGATTCACCTTGATGCATACATCAAGGAGTTTGAAGAGACGTAGCGCATGTCGTGGATTCATGGATGCGGCATATTGTACTTTTCCCCTGACCTTGAGATTGAACATTTTGATGGCAAGATTGTCACATGATGGAGGCAGGCCTGGCATGAAACGCTCTATGGCTCGCATTTTATCGATACATGCATTGAACAGAAGGGCACGGAGATTGTCGTATTCCTGTTTTTCAATGCGGGCTTCCCGGTTCAGAACAACACCAATGAATTTCTGGTGTATCTTTGGGTGATTATTTTTTATACAGGCCCACTTGTGTGTTTTCAACCGAACATCCTGAAGCTTGGCTTTGACATTTGATTTGAAGAGCTCGGTAAAGCCTTGGGGAAGCGGACCTGAAAAAGCTACTGCGATGTTGTCGCAGTAACGGATGTACCGATACTGGACACCGGCAGGGCAATTATCCCTGAGCCATTTCATGACAGGCAGGTCTATATAATACCTTCCGACAATGTTGCTGACGGCGCTGCTTGCTGCGGACCCCTGCTGCAGGGTCTGCGCACCAGATCTGGTTACGACACAGTATCTGCCGATAAGTTTTGCGCCTGCCCGGCATAGGCCTGCATCTGTCAGAGCCTCTGTAATATGCTCCAAGGATATGGAGTCGAAGTAATGACGGATGTCAAAACTGACCAGCATGTCGGCTCCAGCCAGAACTTTGACTTTCTCGACAGCATGTAGTCCACGCCGATATGCGATGGCCTGTTCGTTCTCAGGCAGGCTGTCAAACAGTGAAGAGAGAAAAATCAAAAGCCTTGCCTGAATAAAGGCAAGGCTTCCTTCGCTTTTATACACGGTGCGATCCTTGATTCTGATTTTGGAGACTAGTTTTCTTTTTTCTTTCAGTGCCCAGGCCATATTTTTGGTGGGAACACCGAGTACCGAGCCAAGTTCCGACCAACTGTTGATCAGCCCAAGAACCGTTTGATTACCCGTTGTTACTTGCATATGTAATCTCCTTTTCTTCACTCTTCAAACTGTAATCGAGCATGCCAGACATATATGAACCGGCCTCATGCAGGGTTTGAATGAGCTGTTTGATGGGGGAGCTTGGATTATTGTTACTAAACAAGTCTGAGACATGGAGAATACTTGGTGGATTAAGAAGATACAGCACAGACTTGCCAAAAATCAGCAGATCGCAGATGCACAAATTATGGCTTCTTTCAGAAAATCCAAAGAAATTTTTCTGTTTACATAAGTCAAGAAGACTCACTCCATATGTTGTAAGACTTTTCCTGTAGTTCTGTAGGGAAGGATAAAACGGCAGGATCCAGAGACGTGTACTGAGAAGCTCACTCAAGATTGCAGCCGCATCGGAGTTGAGCTGTCTCAGTAGGCCGAAATCAAGACCACTGGTATGCTCAATGACGAGAGCGGCAGGGAAAGTTTGAGCAAGATGGGCACGCATCTGGGGGTACGCTTCTTTTTTGCAGAAAAGAAAGGACATTTTGAGCCATTTTGATCTGTCCACATGTTCAGGATAGTCCTCAGCCGCAACGTGAACGGAACAGAGAGCATCTTGTTGCCGTTCAGCAAGAAGACTTTCCAGTGGAGTTGTCACAGGGGGGATCACTACCTTTTGGATGTGGTCGAAGGTATCCGACATCGAATCTTTGTTAAAATAACGCGCCATAAAAGCTCCTATTGGTAAAAATGCATGGTGCCATGTCACACTCTTATAACAAGAGAGGGGATGAATTGCGGGGATGAACTCTGGCAATATTAGGAAGACTACTTTTTCAACAGGAGAAAGATGTGCCATGCCACCGAGAAATCACTCCATGAATTCAGAGCAGCCATTGGTTCACCAGGGAAATGACAAGTCTGGAGCAGTGCTCGTTAAGATTGCCAGTAGGATACAGGACAGGAACATGGCGGAACAGATTCTGCATCTGTTCTTTTCTGGACAGTGCAAGTGTGCCGCTGAGAATGGAGGATTGCCGGTGGATACGCCTGAGGATTTGATGGTTTCCTGCGCGTATCTTGAAGGGCAGCGGGAATCCTTATCTTCGGAAACAGCGCAGGCTATGGATGAAAAACTTGATATCTGGGCGAATCTTCATGGGATGACTCGTCCCCATATTGAAATGGTTCCCTGTATGAGTAAACGGGCTTCGCTGTCATTTGAATTGCTTCCGGGGGTGACCGTTTTTTCTAAAGAGGCTCTCATTCGGGCTGGAGCTGACTTTGCCGCCAACCGTCGACATATGGGATTGGAGGAACGGTTTCAGTTTGCCGAAAAATTTGCTGAGGCCGCATCTGAATACGGAGTGAAAGTTCCTGATGCTGTCGCGGTATATGTTCCGGGACAGGTTGAAGTCCGTTCTGACGTGGAGAGCCGGATGGCATTGCGGAAGAGCGCGGCTCTCATGACGGGCGCTTCAGGGGCGGAATATGGTGCTCTTGAGCTGGCTTTGAGGGAAAGGGAAGAAGAACTGAACATCCCCCTGGCTGTAAAACTTGCTTCACAAGTACGTGAGCTGGATAGACGGTACGGTCTCGGAGAGGCATATATTCCGAGTCGGAGGCGTAGGGCTGCGGGAACCCTTGAGGATGCATGGGAGGCGGTGTTTCAGGTCAAGAAGGCCGAACAGCCAAACCAGGTACATATCATGGGCAGGGAAGAGCCGTTGGACAAGGCTGCAATCGTCAGCCGTTACGGAGCCGGGGCTCTGGAAATCGTTGAACGTAAGGATGGTAGCATCGATCTTTCGGCGTTGAAGAAGCTCCAGCGGATGGTTGTTCCGGGAGATGCCGATGGCTGAGAACATAAATGGCGATCTGCTGCTTCATTCCCATCCCGTGGAGATTTACAGGGCCTGTGACAGTATGTTTGAAGGTGAAGCCTGGCTCAACTGGGAACCTGAAACCCTTTTGATGGCTCTTGAGGGAGAAGTAAGCCCACAGGCGGAAGATAAGTTGCTTGCCATTCAGTCTGCGGCTTCGAACAGTAGCTTTCCGCTGGTTGATTCGACAGCGTTTGAAAAACTCGTGCTGGCGTGGTGCAACTGCATCTGCGTCATGGACGCCAGGCAGCCACCGTATGTGGAAGAGATGTGTTATGCGGTGCGGGAATTATGCAGATTTGTTCGTACTGTTCATGGAGCTGACGCAGATGTTGCTTTTAGTGGTGATGTGCCCGGATATGTCGCTGCTGTGGGAAGGTTCCGCGACTGGATTGTCCTGCCACCAGAATTGTCTTTCGCCCAGGAAAATTTGAGCAGCCTGACCGGGTTGGTACCGCAGTCGCCACTTTATGCGGAACACAGGCAGGTTGTCGATATGGTAAGTGAGCTTTATGCTTCTTTGGATAAGGTTACGGCGGAAGAACTGCTGCACGACCCGGAGATCAAATCACTGGAAAGGGATAATGGCGCGGGGGCAGATATGATCAAGCGTATTGTCGGCGCATTGCTTTATGACCCTACCCTGTGAGTTGCTCGGAATATGAAGTCAGGTTCCTGCATTCAGGAAATCCGTACGGAAAAGTCTGTAGCGGAAATTGCTCAGAGTCTACTGTTCCTTCAAGGGCATCCATATTCCCTGAAACAGTATCCCATGTTTGTGGATATCTTTAATAGCGGGCACAAGAGAGTACTCATGCGTTCAGGCCGACAGGTATCTAAAACGGTAACTTTGGCGGCCAAAATGGTGACTAGTGCACTCTGTATGCCCTATACGCCGGTTTTGTACTGTAACGCATCTTCCGCACAAACCTCTTCTTTTTCCACGTCTAAACTCGCTCCGTTCCTGCTCCAAAGTCCGGTCGTTTTCAGAAACTTTATGCAAGGTCCCAAAATTATCGATAATGTTTTCAATAAGCGTCTGTCGAATTTTTCGGAAATTCGCCTGAGCTATTTTTCGGAAAATGCAGATCGTGTACGCGGTAACAGCGCGGACAGCATGTACCTCGATGAGATACAGGATATGCTGTACGACGCCATGATCGATGCTGAGGAATGTATGTCCGCCGCGCAGGATCCGCGAGTGGTGTACGCCGGCACCAGCAAAACGACGAATACCCCCCTAGAATATTTGTGGCAACTTTCCACCAGAAAGGAGTGGATAATACGTTGCGAGGGATGCGGGAAATGGAACCGTCCATCGCGGGAGAATATCGGTTTACGTGGTTTGATCTGCAAGAAATGCGGGCATGAGCTGGATACTTTTTCTGGACACTGGCACTCTCAGGTGGATAGCAACAAGGCTTCATATGTGGACGGATACTGGATACCGCAGATCATCATGCCTATCCATTGCTGTTCCGCTGAAAAATGGGCGAGGCTGCTGGAGAAGCTTGAAAATTACCCGGAAGTAAAATTTGATAATGAGGTTATGGGAATGCCTTCCGGTGAAGGAGACTCTCCAATTACAGAGGCTACCATCCGGGCGGCATGCCGTGAAAATATCCTTATGCAGGAATGTATTACCGAAGAAAACGCTGGTGAGGCGAGATACATCGTTGCGGGTATCGACTGGGGAGGTGGTGGACAAGCAGGAGTGAGTCGTACGGTTCTCAGCATCTTTGCCGTTTATCCCGAACTTCCCCTTTATCGGCTAATTTATGGTAAAATCTATGATAATGGAGAACCGGTCAGGCATGTGGAGGATATCGCCGCCAGGCTGATCCGGTTCGGTACATATATGGTATGTGGAGACCATGGGGGTGGCAATTTCGCTTTAAGCCAACTGCGCGGGCTTCTTCCAGGGCATATGCGTCTGATTCCGATCATGTATAGCGATGCGTCATCGCCCTATCGCTGGGATGACAGGGCATATCGCTATATCGTCAACCGTACTGTGCTCATCGATGACTTTTTTACAGATTTGAAGAAGGGAGTCATCGAGTGTTTCCGTTGGAGTGAGTTTCAGCATATGGCGAAGGATATTCTTGCGGTACGGCAGATTGTAATTGGAGAGGACAGAGGACTTACCCGTCGCGTATGGCGCCATGCGCCGCAGGAACCGGACGATTCTCTGCACAGTATGGTTTTCGGGTGGTTTGGTGCGCGCGTCATGAGCAACCGCATGGATTTTACGCCAGCGCTGTGAGCCAGTGTGCAGACGAGAAGGGAGAGGACTAAAAAGAACGGGAGGAGTCCGTTCTTTTGGAGCACACCTGTATCTCCCCGGGGTGACTCATAGTCTGCTTCGGCGACCTTCCGGAGCAAAGCGGAGGAGGTGGAGTCATTCCGCCGGGGTTTCCCCGGCAGATACCTGGACAGTATCGGCAAGCGTGTGCGCGTGGATAATTCAGTGTTTTGCCCTGAAAGGATGGGATCCGGAGCGGCGGAGCACATCCTCAGGCGCCGCCAGCATCTGTGGCGGGGTTTCCCCGCTGGTTGGCAGTAAATCCAAAGCGGCAATCCACTGAGTTGCATGTTAAGAAAAGCGTATAGTCCCCTGATGGACACAGGCCGGTCCCAGTGTAGTGGTGCTGGCTTCTGAGCTGGGTTGTGCGAGACGCACAGGTACGATTGGCACGGTTACCGTGCCGGCTGTTTTTCGCGCAAGCGGGACTAAGCAATTTCTGGGTGATATAGAAAGACAAAGAAACGGTCACAGATTCCTGAGAGATGTACTGGTGCACCTCCCCGAGCGAAGCTTCAGGCCGGCAGCGCGTCAGCGCTGGGTACGGATGACGCGATTTCCGCGTCGGCGTTGGGAACGCGTAAGCGAATCTATGACATTTCTTTGATGGTTGGGTAGTTACGGTAATCCCCTGTTGCCCTGCGATCGGGCCCATGGGGCTGGCCAGCTCGTCCCCAGTCGGGCAGCGCACTGGTGCGCGCAATATGGGTGACGCGGTTTCCGCGTCGGCGTAGTGACGCACAAGCGGGATTACGGCAATTTGTCAAAATATATACATAATTCTTGTCTTCCAAAGGGCTCTTGCCCCTGAGATGGGCTGCAGCTGGAGACCGACGGGCGAAACCCTCGGCACGCAGACTAGGCTGAAGCTGAGGCGGCCGCGTAGCGGCCATAAACTATGCGGCGCGGTTTCCGCGCCTGCGGGTGTCGCGATAAGCGGACAAGAGCAACCTTTAGAAGACCGTGTCGAAACTTTCCTGCTTCCCTGAAGCTCGCGACCAGGCCCTCGGCCTGGTAAGAGCTGTATCTGTGTTCTCCGGGTTCCCCGGAGGGGAGGTGGAACACCTCTTGAAAACGGAAGTCAGTCAGTTGTGTACAAGCCTGATGCTGATGACATGATCCAGATTGGCTGAGGCCTTTTGTTGTCTTCCGTTGATATTCTCCCCGGAGACTGTTATCCAGCATCCGTCAATAGTTTCGACCTTGCCCCTGAGCACTCCACCATTAAGCAGATAGACCTGTACATTGCGACCCTGGTACATTAGCAGCCCTTTACGGGAAGAAGATGGTGCTTCCGTCATGGAGAGCATCTCCGTATGAGACCAGCGCGCTCGACGATGTGGGCCTATACATCTCACATCATATTCTTATAACAAGAAAATTCCATTTTTTACAATGAGATGTATTTATAAAGATTATTCCACGCCATTGCAGGTTTCACCGTAACTACGCCCTTTGCCGACATCGTAGACCCATGTGACCGGCAGCCACGGAGCACGATGGGCTGTCCCTCCAGTAATGAGATTATCGAGCGCGGAACTGACTCCGGCCAGACCTTTCGGCAGCTGAAACGCAATGGAGTCGTGCGCGGTAAGAAGAATCCTGCCTCCATGCTGCTTGAGCCACGGTGCTAGAGCCACCACGGACATGTTGGTCAGATCGGCTGATGTTGCTTGCAGGATGGCATTGACGGCTTGTCGGAATACACGGGAGGTAACGGCCCGGCTGTAGAAAGCGAGAGGAAAGCGTCGGCGCCTGCCGGTGAACGTGCAGCAGAAGTTATACCGTTCCACAAAGGCTCGGGTATGGTTAATGTACCTGCGCACGCCGGGATAGGTTCGAAAGAAACAATTCAGGTATTCCTGGGCCTGTTCTTCCGTTGTGTGGATACGTAGCTCCGACTGTAGAATCTCCCGCAGTGTTTGTGCACTCATGCAGTTGACGATGCCGAAGTTAATTTTTTTCGCTATTCGACGCAAAATATGATGGGGGGTGGAAACCTCGTCCTTTCCAGCCATAATCTCTTCGTAGGAGTAGCCCGAGAATCCCGCGGCCGTCAAACAATGAAGATCCATATCGGAATGGAAGGCGTCAATAAGGGTTTTATCACGGGAATAGGCTGCAAGTACGCGCAGTTCTGCATTGCGTATATCAAGATTATAGAAATCGAAATCTTCACTGTCTGGCAAAAATAACGCCTTGAGATTGAGTCCTGCTTCTGGCAGATGGGAGGGAATTTGCTGAAGATTGGGGCTGGAGCAGCTCAAACGATAGGTAACCGTACCGGTCTGATTGAATTTACAGTGTATTTTCCCATCCGGCCCGGAATAAGCCAGCCAGTTTTTCAGACAGGAGGTAAGACAATGTTCCAGTTTTCGGAGTACCAGTATATGGCCCAGTAGCGGCAGCTCGTGGATTTCAGCCAACCGTGCAAGGGTGGCGCTGTCTGTACATGGGATTCCGGTATCCGTCCGTTTGATGACAGGCAGGTGCATTTCCTCATAGAGGATACGCCTCAGATCCGGAGCAGCAGGAGAAGGATCGAAGCGGTAGCCGATCTGAGTAAAGAGGCTGTCCTTGGCCTCGACTATCCTCTTTTCGATTATAGCGATATATTGTACGAGTCTGTCCCTATCTATGCGTATTCCATTGTACTCCATCTCTGCTATGATGTGACTGAGCGGCAGGTCAATATGCCGGTACGCCCAACCGAGCGGCAATGTTGCCAACTTCCTGCCCATACATTTTTCCACCGCAGCGATGCGCCTGCTGTCATCGTTGAAATCCTGCAGCTGACTGTGGCAGATCATGCGGATAGAGAGGGCGGTCATGGCAGTGTAGCGGAGCAGTTCGGCTATCTCGGCGTCCTCGTGGTTTTTCGTCTCCATTTCCTCCGGGATTTCCAAGGGGGGGCAGACAAATTCAGTCTGTTCTGATGAAAAGGAAAGGCGTACCAATCTGTCCGCCGCATCCTGATATTTGGCTGGGATAGCAGTTTTTCCTTTACGGTTGACGAGCCGTATCCGATGCATGGGCCGTAATTCGGAAAGGCGAAGTACCCCTTTGTCTATCCAGTGGGCAAGATGTTCCACTTTCTTCTTTTCAGTGAGACCACACCACCATGTGACAATAGCGGTTTTGCTTTTTTCATGGTGTGCGGCAAGAAGATTTCTGTACTTTTCAGCTTTTTCCGTCCACCTTGCCTCAAGATGTGCTCTGAATCTCTCTTTTTCTTTTGCCAGAGATGGAAAACGGTCGCTGATGAGCATTTCGAGCCCGTATTCCTGTTTATCCTCGTTGATCTGGTGTTCCGCAAGGGTGATGTCATACCGCACGTCTATCTTGATGCCGTACCGTATGCGAAGCCATTGTATTCCGGTTTTTCCATCAGCCATAATGAGGTACACGGAGTCGTCGTTGAGCAACTTTTCCAGAGTATTACATATACTGTGCCAGTCGTCAGGGGATGCGTAGGGATAGAGGCGGTGTTCAAAGGGGAAGGCCAGTCCGTGGCATTCCTGCCACGAGAGGCCGATGGCTATGACACGGCCTTTTCCATGTGAGAAAACGGTTTCCACAGCACAGGCCAGAGCTACGGGCCTGCCTTTTTTCTGAGCCGTTGCCCGTATTTCGGTGAGTGCACGTTCAAGTGCGGGCAGGATTTTTTCTGTTTCTATTTTCGTTTCCGTGTGAAGGTCGATATCAATGATGTCACCGTCGGCAAGCCGAAAGGTTCTGCGTATCTCGGTTTCCAGAGTAGGTACGAGACCGGGGTATTTGACCGCATCCCTGACAGGGCAGACCACATTTACATGAATTTTGACGCCGTCTTTAGTCTTGAATGTATGTATTCCTCTGACTGCCGGGCCCGTTTGTATTCCAAGTGCCTTGGCCGCATATTCACCGAGTGTACAGATGGCTTTGGGGCGGAGGCGATCCAAATAAGCGAGCAAGTTTGTCCTGCAACGTTCGAACAGTTTTTCTGTGAGACGGAATCGTTTTTCTACAACGTCATACTCGGGTTCGCACAGGCATGCATAGGTGTAGCCGAAGGACAGCTTGGCATATTGTGGGTGTTCTCGTCTGACCCGGGCGACAATCCGACGGAGTAGTGAACTTGTCGGGCTTGTGAACGCGCCATGTCGGATATCCATATTTAGGGGAAACTCTCCGATGAACAGGATATCGGGCCTCCCCGGAGGCGGTTCCATACACGGTCTGTTGTACAAGGGACACTCTCGACAAATTCCAGTTTTTTTCATTCACTATCCTGTAGTTAAAGCGAGAAATCCTGTTCGTCTGTCTGGCGACCCCAGTTGGACAGTTGCCCGATAGATTCGGCACTTTGTCCCTTGGCTGCCTGCTGCTGATCCGCATTGAGCAGATATTGGCTGTCGAGAACCGTATAACCCTGAGAATGTTTGACGTCCGTCAGGTCGAGTTCCTGTCTGAGTTCAGTATGTTCTTCCGGGGACAGGTTGAGCGTGTAGGCATTCCTTGCGGCGGCTTCAAACAGGGCTGAATCGTCCATCATCCTATACCGCGGGTTGTACCGAAAAACGGTATACCGTATCTGCCGCCAGACAAGGACAATCCACCCCCGGTCTGGCAGATAATAAACTCCGGAGGATGAGCTGTTCAGCATGGCGACGCTATGGGTCTTGATAAGATCGCGGGCTGATACAACATCGCGCAGGTCATCAGTGATGGCTGCAATGCATGGGGTATATAGGACTGCATTGAGTAGATCACTTTCATGTTTCGTGCTGTTAAGTGCTTCAAGTCTGCTGCGGTTGCAGGTGATAAGATTTCTGTACAAGGTCACGGGGTCGCCGCCGCACATTTCGTACACCGTCAGAACGGTAAGAACGGAAACGATGAAGCGGCTGCTGACAGGTACGCCGGTTTCCGTTTCGCTCAGTATCTTGTTTAAAGTTGCCTTTCTTACGCATATCTCCGGGATACGGTGCAGCAGGCATGAAGTTATCGAGCGGCGAATTTCAGCAAACTGCATGTCGCTAAAGAGGTCGGCTAGGTAATCTCCAATATTGTGCTTGGTTGGATCTCTTTGCGTGCGTATGACCATAACGCGCGTCATGAAAACCGGATCGACATTCATGTTGATGGCTGCCATGATGACCGGCATGCGCAGGTGGTATTGCGTACGCTGTTCCATGGTCGCACCTCCACGGGAGGTGGTTACACCGCCGGTGGGGATAGAGTATAACAACGTCTGTATCTCAAGCACGCGGCGTGCATGCTCCGTATCCTGACCGAATTCGGCTTCATCCAGGCTCAGCAGTCTGCTGTCGCCAGACATTTCCTGATAGATCCAGGCTGGTGTGGCATCCGTCGCAAATTTTGCCGCCTCAAGCAGAGGAGGAACGTCATGACCAGTATTGCCCATACCTCCGAGAAGTCCCCGCACGAATGACGTTTTCCCCGAAGTCGACTCCCCGGTCAAAAAAGTGATATTGACCTGCCCGACAGCTCTCTGGATTGGGATCGACAGTATCCATGCAGCGATGTAGTCGCGCATGATTGAATGGTGCTCGAACTTCCAGCCATCCAGAATCCGCCGTATCTGTTTAAATATTGCAGGCAGGTCTACCTGGGTTCCGCTATAGAGTTCAGCGGTGTCCTCAATCTCTGACCATGCTTTTCCCGGATGCAGGTTGAAAACCACGCCTTCATCCGTCATGCCGTTAAGAACTTCCCATTCGATAGGTGCCCCAGAAGGATTGAATTTGCCCTTGAATGCCAGAGCGCCATTAATAAAGTAAACATACCCTCCAGATTTGGCCTCAGGTATGTCGGCGTAATGGATGCCCTGACCGAGCGGACGCAGGGTACAGAGCGGGCGACTCTGGGAAAGAAGAGTATTGAGGACACGCTGCATGAGGAGCATTATATTCTGCCGCATTTGTCGTATATCTTGAAGTTCATTGCCTGATGGACGAGGTAGGAGGATATTGCTGCCACGCAGACGCACCTGTACCCATTCCAGCAGATCTTCGCCAAGGTACTGGGAAAAAACGGTATCCATACCCGAATCAGTTGCTGGAAGAGTGAATGCTTCGCGCCGTTGCTTGCTCCACAGCGTAAAAACGTTTCCCTTGGGAGTATTCTCATAATAGGGGATGTCGATAAGCTCTTTTATGGATTCTGTGAGTCTGCGTTTCGCACCTTCGTAAGTGTCGAGCGCATAAACGTCGCGCTCCACTTCTCGCAGGGTAGAGATGTCTATCCCTTCGGAGAGGCTGAACTTTTGGATGAAGGCAAGCCTGTCCAGTTGGTCGTGTACGCATTGGAACCAGTGGAGTATGGCATCGCGTATATCTTTCCGCTCATCCTCCAAAACATTTGCCTCCACGATATGCTGATTGGGGGATTGCGAAAGTTCTCGCCTGCGCGTTTCGCTTCGGGTCTTGATATGGTCGATGTCATGCTTGCATTTTTGTTCGGCCCATGCCCGGGCACCTAAAAAATAGGCGGAGCGTTCCGTGTACAGATAACGCAGTACCTGTTCATAGCCCATGAGCTGCACTGCTTCGTCCAAATCTCCGCCGACGAGTTCCGCTCCCCAGCAGAAAATTTTGTAGGAAAGCGGGCGGTTGATGGCATCTCCCGAATGGTTTTCTTTCGCTACAAGCCATGCCCGGGCAACATCGTCGCCATGTCTGCTCGGGGCGTCCTGTACAAGCCAGACCGTACGAATGCCCAGGTCGCGCAGGAAGGAGAGGTGTGTGCCGGCGTTCCCTCCCGCCGCGAACATCATGAAGTCCTCACGGCCGAGACGAAGCTGAGCTGACATGACGGCGAGGGCGTCGAATTCACCTTCTGTGATATAGGCGTTGGTGTTGGAACCTATCATCCTCAGGTAATGGTGTAGCCCGTATATACCGAGAGGACTTCCGGTTTCGTCCGCCATAAACAGCATGTCCTTTGTGTACAGGTTACGAAGAAGATCAGGAGGGGCATCCTTGAGAGAGGACAGCTTTTGGATGTCAGCTGCCGCGTCAGGTGAGAGTAGCCGGAGTTTAAAGCGGGAAATGGTAGTTGGGGAATCGTTGAAATGCAGTACTATGGCGCCCCAGAATTTGGGCTTGTTGTATGCCTTAACGTAATTGTCGTACAGTTCGTGGAGCTCGTCTGGAATATACTTTCTCATATGTTCCGGCTTGGCGAAAACACCCACCGGGAGATCTCGAAGCAGATTCAGAGGTATTGCTCTGGCATACTGCAGATAGACGCAGGCCGGGCGGAGATAAGAAAGATGAGGGGAGCGATCACGCAGATACTCGAAAATCACTTCGCGCGTAGCGGCGGCAAGGGCTCTTTTCATGGCCTGGACGTTATAAAGATTAGCCAGTTCGTCGGCATCGCTGCCCAGGGTTTTCTCCAGATGCAGTTCAAGCGTCAGCCATGTGAGAGATTCCGTGTAATTCTTTCCAGAAATGAAGGAAACGAGCTGTATCAGGTCGGATACGACTTTGCCACAGGAACCGAAACATTTTCCGATACGGCGTTCGAAGTTGATGACAAAGCTTGGATCATGGTCGTCATGATAGGGACATCTGCCGGTTATGGTGTCCCCTTTGAGTTCCCATCGGTTATTTGGAGCTAGTTTGCGCAGTATGGTGTACCATTCGCGTGGAGTCACGTCTGTCCATAAGGCCCGTATGGCACGCCGTCCGGCTTCAAACTTTCCATTCGGTTCCTTTTTGTTTTTTCGTGCGGCCATGGATGCCCTGCGTTACGGTTAGCTGATATTTGGCCAAGAATGAGCAGGAGTCCGGTCGGGAGGTTATCCCGACCGGTTCATAATATCCGGTATCAGGATTGTACGGTTGAACGATAGACGATTAGCGTTTTTTCACCGATGGATACCGGTTCGCCGGTCTTGGGATTGCGAACTGTACGTGCTTTACGCGTGACTTTTTTGAATCGCCGGTTACCGACGCAGACCACGCCGTCTTTTGCGGCCGTCCGATCAATGGTGTCGAAAAGCCAGTGAAGGATTTCCGCGCTGCGCGTTTGTGTCATGTCAAATTTATCGGCCATGGCTGCGGCGAGTTCCTTACGCGTCATGAAGCTCTCCTTGTGGGCTTTGATGGTTAGAGAGTGATTTCCTCTGCCTCGGGGCGGACTGTATCGTCCGAGGAACTGGACTCGGCATCGGATGGAGGTGGAACTGTCTCTGTTTCTGAAGTCTTACGCGAGTAGAGATGTTCCATGTATCTGCCTATCAGAGGAAGATACCGGGAAACTTTTCCCAGTTTTTCTTCCGCCTCGATCATGGTGAAACGGGGAGAACTGTACGTTCCGTTGTTCTCCAGAGTGAGTCGGATAACGTAGTCGCTGATGCTTTTGCGCCTAAGCTTGGCTACGTTTTTTGTCCTCTTGTATTCTCGCTGAAGTTGATTCCACGCCCCCATACCGGTTCCATGAAGCTGGAGGCGGACAGGAATACGCAGCCCATCGTCCAGCAGGGCGAGAAAGGCAAGAGCAATGATGGAGCGGCATACCGGCTTTTTGCCCTTCTCCCATATGGCATATGGACAGACGATTTTTCGGTAGGGCCTGCCCCCCTCATCAACCACAAGTTGTGTACAAACGTTGTTCAGAGGGGAGGTGACTTTCGGAGACGGGGTAAAACCGTTGCAGGAATAGCAGAGCAGGGCCTCGTCCGTCTGCCCGTCGACATACGGAGCAAAGTTGCGGAAGCCTTCCCATACGATAGTGATCGGCATGAGCAGCATGGAGTCATAGCTGGTTTCTGCGTCAAGACCGGGCAGCATCATTTTCCCTATATGAGGGGCTAGGTTTTTATTATGTTTTACGGAACCGGGCTGGATGATGCGCAGCTCGAAGTCTTGGCTCAGAATGGGAATTTCCTCATCAGTACCGATTCGACCGAAAGGCCAGCCTTCGTCATCAAAGACGATGTCCAGAGGTTGAAAGGCAGCGGCAAGCGCAAAATTTCGTTTTCTCTGTTCAACGAGAGACTGTGAACTTGGCTCCATGGCGTATTCCATACGAACTCCTTCTTGGGCAACACACGAGCATGTTGCGCCGGAAATGAAAAATGTTCAGGGGGGGACAACGTATTCGGTACATTTTCCCGTAGATGCACGAGCTCGGATTGATAACTTGTGAAAGCATCATTGTCTTATAACAACTAACAATGGCGTATTTATACATTTTTTATGAGGGGAGTTTATAAAGCCCTTTATAGTTTTACCCACTATTGAAAAAGATATTCACTTTCTTTAGGGATTGTGTATACTTTCGCCTCGGTGTGCTTTGGTCTGTGAAAAGATGCTGGTCGTGTAGGGTTTTCAGCAGATTAATGGCAGGCAGACCAGGAGATACTGGAGGAAGTATGAACAGCACTCTGAAAGCTACTACAATACCAGATAATGGTATCAGTGTCGGCCAAGAGAAGTTGGCTCTGTTTATTGCAGCAGCAGAAGAAACTGGGAATTGTGAATTCTGCAGGAAAAATGTCGATGAGAAAGTTATGTGTCCAGACGACAGTACAGAAGAAGCAAGAGTTTCCGAACAGACTGTTCTTAGATTGATTAATCAGTTTAAGACAGCTAGGCAAAACAATTTTGGAGACCGTCACAGGGAGTACCAGATACGATTTTCCGGAAAAACTATCGAGGAACTCATTCAGAAGTATAAGGATAATGAAACTCCACTGCTCTTGCGTGAATGGCTCAAGGACGAGATTTTTCTAAAAATTTTCTTTCTATTCCCTTATATTCTCCGCAGAAAGTACAATATGCGTTCTGATCTGTTTGATGAAGCATTGCAGAATTACTCCCTTTACTATCTCATAGCACTTAAAAATTATAACCCGGACAGCGGATATCCTTTTACACATTACCTGGTGGGGTATTTACGGGGGGCGGGAACCAAAACATGGCGCTCTACAGGGGTAGTCACCGTACCGAGTAGAAAACCAGTCCAGATGGACGAAAGGCTGGGAGGACAGGAATCTGTTGATGATGAAAGTTCTTTTTCAAAACAGAAAAGGCCTTCGGAAATCCCTCCTGATATTAGCGTCGACAACATATCGCCGGAACTTCCTCCTGAAGATATCTATGTCATTCATATGCCGAGGGAATGCGGAGAGAACCTCATCGACTGCCTGGAAGATGTACAGGCAAGGGATCGCGCCCATGAGGAAGTATACTTGCGGGAACTGTGCGACTGGCTTGCTGATGCACTCAGCAGGGAGGCGGGGATACTGACGGAATCGGAACGGCAGGTGCTGATACTTCACTATGGCTTGTTCGGGAGTCCTCCCCACCGCTATAGTGAAATATCAGCTCTCCGCCGGGCTGCAGGTTTAAGCTGTGCACGGAGTCGTATCTCGCAACTTCACAGTTCCGGGATACAAAAAATCAAGAATTATTTTCGACAGAACGGTATACTTGGAAATTTGTTCTGAGCAGTTGTCCATTGAACAAGCCCCGTATATTTTTTCGAACGGGGCTTGTTTTCATGTTATTATAATGTATTTTTTTCGCTTGGCTTGAAACGTTCAAGGCTTTTTGCCTGCTCTTCGTCAAGCACGAGGATATGGCAATCAGAACACATGGCTATGTCAGCCGAGACTGCAGCCATACGTTCCACAACTGATGGGGAGGCTCTGGTCATTAATACGGAAATGAGATCTTTTTTTTCCAGTTGCCGTCCACAGACAGGGCAGGTAAGCCGTTCAGACATAGTATACCTCTTTTCAGGTTATCGGCGTCCCCTGCATAACTGCCAGTATCCGCACCACTCCGGCGTACAGGCCCATGAATCGGGGGCACACGGTGGGAATACTCCCAAACTGATCTGTTTCGCAATATCTTTGATAAGTCCTTCGAAATGGTCAACAGATAGTTGATTAAAAGTGTGGCGTATCACTCGAAGATTTGTGGCATAATCAGTGATACCGTCCGATGGATGGAGAGATGGGAGTTTTTTCCCTTTGCTTTTGATCAGATTATGAATCTGAATATCCAAGAATCCCGTGCCGATAGCATAGATATTAAATTGCAGGCTATTGGCCAAGTTACCGAGTCCCCATTTTTTGCTTGTGACCTTGTAGTCTCCGATTCCGATTTCTCCGTTTTCTAGTTTATGAAGCAAATCGAGAAACATGAGAATTTCTACGCCGCAGCGCGCGGTATATGTGTATCGTTTCTCGACAGCCAGAGGGACGATTTTTTTACCGATCAGCTCAATATATGAGGGTATGAGGTTACGAAGCAGCGATTCAATATCGCGGCGTTCCTCGCGTGTGACGGTATGGTCGTTGGCTTGTAGCCATTCATCCATGACGGACATGGACAACTCGCTTGTCTGCGGCGGTGTGAGTCGTTCCCGGCTGGCCATGGCATCCTCGTAGTACATTTCGAATGTTTTGTGGAAAATGCTGCCCGTGGCCAGAGTCTTGCCTGGCGGAATGATAACCCCTTTGACATACCTGAACTCGTACTGTCTAGGGCATCTAAGCAACGTACCGATGGCGCTTGCGGACAGATGCCCGCGTGGAATTTCATACTTCATGGGCTGTTCCTGTGACTAAGAGATGGTGGCATACCCGTTTCGCTTACCTTTTGAGGAAGATGGATACTCAGGCGAGGGCGCAGATATGCCTTTTCTTCTTATAACAGCTTCATCAATAAACATTGTGACGGAAAGCGGCCAATATTGAGGGGTTCAACCGGAAACAGGAGTTGCCCATGAACGGTCACGTCATCAGTCCCATTGCCGGCACTTCAATGGTCCGTGGCGCGACGCGGAATCTGTATATGAATCCGCATTTCGACTACCTGAGCGAAATGCTTCCGCGTGATATAAAAGAACTTTTCAGTTGGTGTGAGGTTGTTTTCCAGAGCATGCCGAGCATTGCCACGGGAATTCGTAAGCTTGTCAGTTATCCGGTTACAGGTTTTTCGGTGGAACGGGCTTCCGAGAAGGTGAAGGAAAAGACACTTGCATTGACCAGAGAACTCAACATGCTGAACATGCTCTTGGAGTACGGAACGGATGAATACGTCTACGGAAATGTTTTCCGCAGTGTGTGGTTCCCTTTTCGTCGTTTTCTACGGTGCCGGAACTGTCAGTCGATGGTGGAACTGGAATCCGCAAATATAAAAATTCGGGGTGGACATCTGACGCTCAAGTGCGGAGAGTGTGGAACCAATGCCGAGCCGGAAGTCGTGGATACCCCCATCCGGGATCCGAGACAGGTGCGCATAGTGCGCTGGAACCCCAGGCATATTGAATTACGACAGAATCCGATTACGGGATCTACACAGTATTTTTACTCCATTCCGGGAGAGTTCTCCAAAAGGATATCTGCTGGTGACGTTGCATTATTGAAGGATACTCCCTGGGTATTCGTGGAAGCCGCCCTCAAGAGAAAGAGCGTTCAGCTTGGGGCCAACTTTTTCCATGGGCGTGCACCGTCTCTAGCCGGTTTTGCAAGCGGGTGGGGCATTTCTCCACTCATGTCGGCTCTGCGTATTTACATGTACATCGCCGTGTTGCGGAGGGCTTCGGAGGCTATCGGCATGGAACATATCACGCCGCAGCGTATACTTTTTCCCCAGACCAACGGCAGTAGTGACCCGAGTATCATGATGAACATGGAGCGTTGGAGGACGGAAATCGCCGCGGCGCTCGACAAATGGCGCCTTGATCCGAACTACGTCATGACGGCGCCTTTTCCTACGGGGGTGACAAATATAGGTTCCGCAGGCAGGCCGCTTATGCCCACGGCGGAAATTAAGGATGCACGACTGGAAATGGCTCTGGCGTTGGATATTCCCCCTGCACTCATAACTGGAGATATGACTGTTCAGCATAGCGCTGTGGGGCTGCGTATCCTTGAAAATCAGCTGCGACCACGGATTTCGGCCATGGAGGACTTCGCCAACTGGGTGATTTCCCTGATCAATGCGGAAATGCAGACAGAGTATGCCAGAGTCAAACTCATACCATTTCGGCTTGCTGACGATATTTTGAATAAGCAGCTGCTCATGCAGGGAGTAGGGAATTCCGTGTCACGGACGACGGTACAGGAAGCTTTCGGACTTGATCCGGTGAACGAGAGTCGGAGAATGAAGGATGAACAGCTACATGACCATGACGTGCAGGTGGAAGTGGAAAAAGAAATTCGACGCCGGGAAACCGACATCGCCGCGCTTTCACAAATGGAGGAACAGGAGCAGGAGAGTGGTATGCCATCGCGCTTCAACCAGCAGAAGATGATTGCCCAAGCGCAGCAACTGGCTGTACAGCTCGCTCAATATCCATATGAGGAGCGGAGGTCACAGCTCGCTCAACTGCAGAATGAAGACTATGTGATGTGGGCGCTGGTATCCAAGCAAATGGAAAGCCTTCATCAGCAGCGTGCGGAATAGGAGGGCGCATGGGAACGGAACAGAAAGGCATCAACGAAGCACTGAACCTGTCAACAGATTTTGGAGATCCGCACCTGGGCAGAAGACGTAAAGACTTTCTTCCCTATGACAAGGCGGAAATGAAATTTGCCGTGGGATGTCTTGGAAATGAGGACTTTCGACTTCAGGCGAATGACATCATGACGCGTTCCATGCGCTGTCAGGGAGCTCTTGGTAAACCGGGCGATATTATGGTCGTGGAGCAGGCGCATACATTTGATAAGGATGGTGCCTGCCATCTGATGATAAAATACGTAGAGTACGCGGAAGAAAAGAAACGGAGAAGAAGGCGCAAGGTATGACCGCAACAACCCGACGTATCATCACATCTCCGGAAGAAATCCGAAAGGCTATCCATAAGAAAGTCGTGGCGGCGATGCTGCGTAAGTTTCCCATGAAGGCCGGGGCATATACACTAACCTTGAGCAATTTGTATGTCAGCGGGCGTGAGCTGACGCATACGGAGCAGCGTCATATTCTGTTGTCCAAAGGCAGTGTTACGGAGGGGCTGTACGGGGATGTGACCGTCACCCGGGAGAACGGCAAGGTTGCGGCGGAACTCAAGCACGTCCGGTTGCTGGGGATTCCCTGGTACACGGGGAGGTACACTTTATTGGTCGACGGCAACGAGTATGCTGTGGTCAATCAGATGCGTACCAAGCCCGGAGTCTATACGCGTAAGCGGGGCAACGACGAGATCGAAAGTTCCTTCAATCTGTCACGTGGGGCCAATTTTAAGTTGACGATGGATCCGGCCACTGGGCAGTTCCGCATCGATATTCTTCACGCCGTTCTTCCGGCTCTGGCCGTGTTACGCATTCTGCGTGCCCAGCCCTCCGATATCTTGGCGGTACTTGGTCAGGAGCTGTACGATGCCAATAACCGTACACTTACATCGAGCGCCGTAACGCGTACGCGCAATTGTCTTTATGATAAACTGGTTCGGTATAAATCCGAGCTGGGGGATACCGCGAGTGAAGAAGAGAAGGAGGCAGCTATTCGTTCTTACTTCACATCTACGCGTATTGATCCAGAAACGACCCGGCTCACGTTGGGGACAGCGTATGATTCCGTATCAGCTGGAACGATTCTCGACGCCATGCGCCGGACACTGGCCGTCTATCGGGAAGAGGAAGATATTGATGAGCGTGATCATCTTGCATTCCAGAAAATATATGGCGTGGAGGATCTGCTGGCCGAAACTATTGATAAAAACGATGACGCATCGAAAAAAATAGTAGCAAAGGTGGCGGCGTTGTCTCCCGAACTTTCTGATGCTGAGGTAGGGGCTGCGGTCAGGGAGGCTCTGCGCGGCGCCGGCTTCGGCACTCCGATACGGCGTTTTGTGGCGACTTCCACGCTTTCGCGTCTGCCCACTCAAATAAATCCAGTGGAATTCATGGATGTTGCATCGATTGTAACCCGTCTGGGAGAAGGGGCTATTTCCTCAGAGCGAGCAGTTCCGTTTGAAACAAGGGGAGTCAACTACAGCTATATCGGCACGATTGATCCTATCGCTGCCCCGGAAAGTTCCAAGGTCGGGATTGATGTGCACTGTACCTACAATGCGCGCAAGGGGGATGATAACGAGTTTTACAAGCATGTGCTGAATTGCCGGACAGGGAAAACGGAGGACATACGGCTGATAGAACTGCATGAGAAGCGCGTAGGATTCCCCGATGCCCTGTATGTCAAGGATAAGAAGAGTTCCGATATTATTCCAGCTGTTTACCGGGGGCGACTTGTCAAGGTTCGTCGGGATATGCTGGACTATCAAATCCCCAGTCCGCACGATCTGCTGACGGTCACCACGTCGACCGTACCTTTCGCCAATGCGAACCAGGGAAATCGTCTTCTTATGGGGGATAAGCACATACAGCAGGCGCTTCCACTCAAGGAACCTGAAACGCGGCTGGTTAAACCCAAAATAAGTGGACTGCGAAGCGGCGGTATGCTTCAGACTCTCGGAAGCTTTACCATACCAGTATCTCCGGCGGACGGCGTTGTCGAGAGTATAAAGGACGGAGTGATTGTCGTCAGGGACAAAGCAGGTGGGCGGCATGCCGTAGACTATGAGGATAATCTGCCTCTTGCGACCAAAACCCTGTTGCACAACAACATCACCGTAAGGATCGGTGACAGCGTCAGACGAGGGCAGGCCCTTGGCACCAGCAATTTCGCCAAAGACGGGGAATTGGCCATGGGGCGCAATCTCACTGTGGCCTACATGCCGTTTCATGGACTTAACCATGAAGACGGAGTGGTGCTTTCCGAGTCCGCAGCCAAAAATATGACGAGCGTTCATGCCGACAAAATTATGGTGGAACTGACCGCCCACAGCGTAATCGGCAAGGACAGGTATCGGGTATGTTATCCAACTACGTTCACAGCGGAGCAGCTGGAGACTTTGGATAACGATGGGGTGGTAAAGGAGGGGGTAGTCCTGAGGTATGGAGATCCCGTGGTAGTGCTTATGGAGGACAGCAGCGAAAGCCGTCTCAATCAGGTGCTCGGTAAGCTCTCCAAAAGTCTGCGTCGTCCGTATCGGGATGCTTCCGTCACTTATGACGGTCATAGTCCGGCCAAGGTGCTGGTGGTGAAGAAAAGCCGCGGGCTTTATGGCGTGCTACTGCGGATTGAGAAGACTCTTGGCGTGGGAGACAAGGTCGCTGGAAGTTATGGGAACAAGGGAGTTTGTTCCGCTATACTTCCGGATGACAGAATGCCTAGAGATGAATCCGGAAAGCCGGTTGATGCTGTATTTACGTCTTTCGGCGTGGTGAAGCGGCTTAATCCCGGTCAAATCTTGGAAAGCTGTCTGGGAAAAGTGGCCTTGAAGCGCGGAGAACCATATGAAATCGAAAACTTCAGCAAGGAAAACTACGTCGATTTCGTCCGGGGCGAGATGAAAAAATACAGGGTCAAGGACAAGGAAACCCTGTATGACCCGGAAACCGGCAAACAGATATCTGGTGTTTTTGTCGGCGTCCAACACTGCCACAAGCTGATGAAGACTTCCGACACAAATTTTTCCGCTCTTGGCGTTGAGGGTAGATTTGATCAGGATGACGGGCCTACAGGTTCTGGAATCGAAGGGCCCAAATCCTTGGGGCAAATGGAGGTCAATGCGCTCATCGCACATAACGCGCGGGCGCTCATGCGCGAAGGTTCCACGTTGCGCAGCGCTAAGAACCTGGAGTTCTGGAAAGAGTTTCAGGCGGGACGTTTGCCCCAGTGGCCTGCGGAGAAGAAAACCTTTGACAGGTTTTCCGCACTGCTCAAGCAAGCCGGAGTCAATATTCTGCACAGAGGCAAGGAGCTTGTGGCGGCACCGTTGACGGATAGGGACGTACTTGCTCTGAGTGCTGGGGAAATACGGGACGGACGACGTCTGAACGCTCGTACACTTGCGCCAGAGCCAGGAGGGCTTTTTGATCCAGTGGTCACTGGAGGGCTGGATGGCAGACGCTGGGGACACATATCGTTGGCTGAGCCGGTCGTAAACCCCGTGTTTACGGATGCGGCCAGGGCCGTACTCAATATGGACGGCACGGACTTCCAGCGCCTTTATGAAGAGCGGGGAGGCGCAACGGTGCGGGATATGCTTAACAGCATCGACGTGGATAAAGAACTTAAGGCTGAGCAGGTTCATCTTTCCGGCAAATTGTCGCTCGGTGCTGTGGACAAAGCCATAAAGCGCCTGAAATGCCTGCGGGCTCTGAAGGAACTTGGCCTGAGAGCAGGGGATGCCTATGTTCTTTCCGTTGTGCCGGTAACGCCTCCGATTATGCGCCCTATTTCCATCGGTACAGACGGCAGTACGCTGGATAGCGATGCCAATGCACTTTACAAGGATTTGATCCTGCAGAACAACGCTACGCGTGCGGTCATGGAGGCTCGGCTTGGCCCTGATGATATTCGGGAGGCGAGGAGGGCTCTTAATACCCGCCTGCAGGAACTTGCCGGAACTGTGGCTCCCGGTGCGGGACTCAATAAGGCCCGCGGTATCAAGGGAGCGCTGATGTTTGTTTCTGGAAATACCCCCAAGGAAGGCTATTTCCAGAGGAAAGTCATATCGGGAAAGCAGACACTGACAGGGCGAGCGACGATTTCCCCGGATGTGACGCTGGGACTGGACGATATTGGGTTACCGGAAGAACAGGCTTGGACGCTGTATGCTCCATTTGTTGTACGACAGTTAGCTCTGATGGGGTATGATCCGTTGAGTGCCAGAGATGCCGTGGCATCACGCAGTCCCGCAGCAAAAGACATTCTGCTCGGGGAGATGTCCCGCCGTCCGATACTGATCAACCGGGCCCCCACCCTCTGGCGCCATGGCATCCTTGCCGCAAGACCGGTCATACGAAAAGGGAATAATCTGCATGTAAACTCCTTGTGGGAAAAGAGTACCAATCAGGACTATGACGGTGACGCCATGCAGATCCATGTGCCTGTTTCGGAGGCCGCTGTTCAGGAAGCATTGGAAATGTTGCCTTCCCGACAGATATTTTCAGACAAGAAGCGGGGGGCACTGCTCATGCAGCCCAAAACGGAACCTGTAGCAGGACTGTACAAGGCGACGGAAAATGTGGGCAGGCCTATCCCGCGTGGGGCTGAGATTCATATATTTGAAAATGAGGAAAATGCATGGAAGGCTTATTATCAAGGGAAGCTGAAAATGACCGACTACGTGGAAATAGGGCAACGTAATATTATATAGTTACTATAATTTATTTGATTTTTTGGGCATATAGCGATATAATATGACAAATCCATTTCCTCAGGAGGGATTTAACTATGTCCATGAATAAAGACGATAAGGCAAAAATTGCAGCCGGTGTGGGCGGAGTTGCCGGGGCCGCTGGTTCTGTGGCTGCAGTGAGTGGGATGGGAGCAGTGTCTGGACTTGGAGTTACTGGGATTACTTCTGGCCTTGCGGCAGTCGGTGGCCTTGTGGGGGGAGGAATGGCTGCCGGTCTTGTGACTGTAGCCGTCGCTCCTGTAGCTGCTGCCGGGATTTGTTATCTGGCGTATAAGAAAATTTTTGATTGACATTGGTTGTCCCCTTTTGATGTGGGACGGAGACAATGATTGTCCCTAGGCGGGCGGAGAGGATATGACTCCTCTTCGTCCGCTTTTTTAGGAATTAATTACTGGGCAAAGTGCTGAAAGATTCAAGCACAAGCTCAAAATTTTTCTCCTGTTCCTGTGCAGTCATACCTACCTGACTTGATTTTTCCTGATGCGGAGAGCCCTGGTTTACGACTTTACCATAAGATAGCCATTTGCAGTACGGCGCACCATAAAGAATCCAATCCGGATTGATAAGTTTTGTACGCAATAGATGCAGTAGCCATTTGTCCGGAATACGCCGTTGGTTGAATGCCCAGCTTACAGAAGGTTGGGTGACATTAATTGCCGCAGCGATAGCCTCCTGTTTACTTGCGCCTATGACTGTCTGCAGTCTGGTCCAGGCAGCGTCAAAATCATAGTCAATGCTCTTTTTCTTTGTGCAGCAATTTTTCCTCATTTTGATACCTCACGGCTTTAGTTTGAGGCGAGCCGGAATTTCCAATCACTCCCGGAACAACAACGCTTCGGGGGTTCCAGCTCATATTGCTACAGAAAAACGAACCGTTCAGCGCCCTTAGCAAGACAGACTGAGAGTTCTTCCGTTTCAAGGGAAAGAACCTCCTACACATGTCCTTTGTCGGAGGGGTGAATCAATCATGCCCCACCATGCAATTTTAGTACATGGCGTGTACGAGTGAGTAGCACAGGAGGGAGAATGTTTCCCAATTTTTTAAGGCGGCTGTTTAGCAATGAAGGCTCCGGGGAAAAACTACGCGGGGAGATACTACCATATGGAAAAACAGAAGGGACTGTTTGCGAAGGCAATGACAGCAGGTTGGCCGGGTATGGTGTGTGTTCCTCTGCAGCGAATGTGGCGGGCAAGGTTGTGGATTGTGCTGGTTTCTGTTTGGAGCGTGGGGCAAGGATCGTTGTACTGTTCGCAGTAGGCAATACGGCTGGCGCGCCGACGCTTGATGTTGGAAACACCGGTCCAAAGCCCATTCAGTATCGTAATGCTGCCATTTCGTCAGAAATTCTTGCAGCAGGTCGAACTTACGCTTTTATTTATGATGGCGAGGCTTATGAGCTGATTGGCGATGTCAATACCGACACTGGAACGACGTATGAAGTGGGGACAGGTCTTGAGTTATCGGGAGCAACGCTCTCGGTGAAATACGGAAATAGTGCTGGTACATCCTGCCAAGGCAATGACACGCGTTTGAGCGGTGGAGAGGATTGGTCCAAGAGCAAGAAAGACATTGTGGACCGGATAACCTCGCTCGAGTCGGGGGGAGGTGTTGAGGCAGGGGCCGGGCTGGATAAGTCGGGTAAAACTCTTTCCGTGAAATATGGGAATGGCAAAGGGACAGCCCTAGAAGGTGATGGAACAGCGGCTAATGCGAAAAAATGGAATGGATCCAGTTTGACAATTTCCTCTGCTGCACCAAGTGGGGGATCTGACGCGGATATCTGGCTTACATGGATATGAAGGAGGATGAATAATGGCTGACGGTTCCAATACCCACACTGAATATATACTTTCGTGGGCTGAAGGATTTGGGAAGGTTTCCTGTGGGGACTATCTCTTTGATATTACCAAACGACCCGTTCTTCCATTTGAATATGATGCTCTTTATTTCGAGACGGCTACAGGCATGTATATCAAGTTTCTGAATGGAGAGAGGGTAACGCTGTCCCCGGAAGAAATGGCTGCGTGCCGAGAATACTGCAATGGATATGTGGATGGTCAGGATTGCCCAGGACAGGCATTCGAAACGGAATCAGGGTTGTTCAGAGGTAGTATGACCAGAGGAGAAGCTGAGGCCTCTGGATATTCATGGGTACTCAAGGAGAGTCCTGATCACCCAGTGTCGAAATTGGTAGATGGGGAATGGGTACGCATTGCCGCGACGATTCGTTCCGACGGAAGCTATGCCCTGATGCCCGCTTCAGTTTGTGATGCTTGTGTTCTTTTCTTGTCGGCCGTGGAATGGGAGGCGTTCCCGAAACCTTCCCGCAGTAGTGAAAAATGGGATTTCGCGAGTGAGTCATGGAAAGACCCGCGCACCTTGGATACTGCAAAAGATGGAGCGGACTCTTGGATCCGGGAGAGTTTTTCACCGAAAAGGCGAGAGGTGATGGGAAATGCACCTTATCGGGAAACTGTGTGGTGGGTGGAGCAGATGAAGGAAGCCCAGGCATACAGGGCCAACAGCGATGCCGAAACTCCGTTTCTGGATGGAATGCTTGAGGCCTTTGCCGGGCATGAGGCAACGGCCTTGATTACGAAAGATGAGCTGGTGAACTCTATCCTCAAGTATGCCGAAACAGATTATCTCAAGAGGAATGGAGCCGTGCATGGTGAAATGCAGGCCAGAATTATTGAGCTACGCCAAGCGGAAAAGCTGGAAGAGGTGGATGCGCTGACAGATATGCATGCCGAACAGGAAAAAATTCGGCCTATCAATTTCAGAGTCAGTTTTTATGAGGAAGGGGGCGTACCTGTAGCCCGGGCCATGCGCAACTCCAATGGATAGGAAGCTATGCCCATACAAGTCAATATCTTGCAGGCGTGGAAACATACTGTGAGGGCTCGAACCAGAATAACCGGAGTCTGGAGGGAGCTTCCACAGGCATACGTCAAAGTCAATGGCGAATGGAAATCTTTGTATTCTTTTTTTTGGGAATCTGGTGAATGGAGCGGATGTTCAGCGGGATGCGGTGGGGGAGTCCAGAACCGCGATGTAAAATGTAAAAGAAGTGACGGCCTCTATTACGATGATATTGTCTGTGAGCGTAGCGCCGGAATAAAGCCTGATTCTAGTCAGATATGCAATGTACATCCATGTAGTGAGTGCAGATACGATTATAATACTTCTGATGGAAGTGGAAAAAATTTCTGGTATGTTTTGTTTGCTGGAGGTGGAAGTATAACGATAGGCTATGCATGTGGAGACATAATTTATCCTTCAGCAGCAGCATGTTCGCAGTCATGTGCAGAAGGGCATTGTGCGCCATTCACAGTCGATGTGGGAAGCTGGGGTACGGCTACCATCATTACTTGGGATGGGATTTCTGTTTCCGGTGATTCAGGATTGGATGGTGAACTTTTTTCATATACGGTCGGAGGTTATACCTACAGTAGGGGGAGTGAAATAAGTCGTGATGCATGGGGGGCATATTATCAGGTCTGTCGCCAGGCAGCCTAAAATTTTTTATAAGCAGTGTTCGTTATAATGAAAAGGAGTATGTATGCAACATATTGATATTATTCTCTCTCTCTCTCTCTCTCTCTCTCTCTCTCTCTCTCTCTGCCGGTTATGGAAAGCAAATATCTGGCAGCTTCTTCATTTTTGCCCAAGAGGTGAGCCATGCCGCAGCAGGTTAAAGTATCAGGTAAATGGCGGCACACACGGGCACGGATTAGACTTTCGGGAACTTGGAAGGATATTCCCCAAGGATATATCAAAATCGGTGATATATGGAAGCCAATATATTCATTTTTTTGGGAAACAGAAAACTGGAGTTCTTGTTCCGCATCATGCGGAGGAGGAACTCAGTCTCGAGGAGTCAGATGTAAACGGAGTGACGGTCAATACTATGAAGATATAGTATGTAGTCGATATGTAGGAATAAAACCCTCAATGAGTCAACCGTGTAACACGCATAGCTGTATAACATGTCAATATGATGGACCAACACCGGATAACCTGGATTGGAATTTAAATAGCTACATTACTGGGAATGGGATAGAACGTTTTGCTGGCGAAGATGCTTTTAGTACCTATGATATAGGTGAAGAATGGCATTGGAATGGGAAAAGTATATGGGGAGATGCCGAAGCTAGCAATAACCAAACAACTGAAAGTGTGAATTATAACGGATGTACCTATACACGTGGAGCTGAAGTCATCCCGTGGGGAACTTATAGTAATCCATATGGAGGGTACTCTTTTGCTACTTGGTATATATGTGAGGAATGTAGCAATTGAATTCAATAAAACAAGCCAGATGATATGTAATCTGGCTTGTTTTATTGAATATTAAATAGATGGATTGTTATATGTTGCATAATCTATAGATAAGTTATTTATAAATATTTCTTCTGGTAGATAGAATATTTTTATATTTGAAATGCTATCTGAACTTATAGCAGCTACACTGCTATCGGATAGAGGATATGATGATACAAACCATATTTTTTCTAGTATTTTTATAAAATAGGAGTCATTGTTTGTATATGGTTCAATTTTTAATTTATTAAATGGATATCCAAGTCCAACACCATATGCCTTTGTAACAGCTTCCTTGATTGACCAAACTTGAGTTCCTGTTTCTTGATTTTGAATTTGTATGTAGTCTTCTGGATGAATAACTTGATCGGTAGGAAAATCTTCTAGTAAAATAGGAGACTGTACATCAAAGCCTATTGTTTTATTTTTACTAACCGCTATTCCGCACCAATTACCACTGTGTGATATGTTAAATGAAATAGAAGGATCATTTTTTAAAAAAGGTTTATTATATTGGTTATAGTTAAATACTAATTCGTCAAAAAATATTCCTGTAATTGAAGAGCATATTAGCCGTTTAAGTGTATGAGCTACTTTAAACCGAATACGATCCCTTTCTCTAATAAATTTTTTTACTCTCAGTTGTTCTTTGTCAGATAATATATATTGAGAATATTGAAATGTAAAAGATAAATTTGTTAAGAATATGATAATATTGTTTTCTAGATTGAATGAATCAATTATTTTTTTGAAATTGTATGTGGTATTATATAATAATAGTAAATTTTTATGATTAATATATTTATGCATTTTGTGATTTCCATAGTTTTGCATATAGTCCATTATAATTAATTAATTCAGCATGAGAACCTTCTTCAATAATTTTACCTTTATCCATAACAAAAATGATATCAGCATCTTGAATTGTCCATAAACGATGAGCAATTACAAGAGTTGTTTTCCCACGACAAAGATTAGCAAGAGCCTGTTGAACAGCAGTTTCATTTTCTAAATCGAGACTTGCTGTTGCTTCATCTAGGATTAGTATAGGAGCATCTTTTAAAATGGCGCGTGCAATAGCAATACGTTGCCGTTCTCCTCCTGAGAGAACAACTTCACCACTTTCGAGAATGGTATCATATCCTTTAGGTAGTTGAGTAATTCGTTCATGAATACAGGCTGCTTTAGCAGCTTTTATCACTTCTTCTATAGGAGCCTTATCTTTCCCTAGGCGAATATTATCTGCTATAGTCATAGGAAAAAGAACCACATCTTGTAATACCATGCTCACAGTTCTTTGAAAAGTTTCTTCATCAATATCACGGATATCAACCCCACCAATACGAATGGCCCCTTGATTTACATCCCAGAGTCGAGCGACTAAAGATGCAAGGGTACTTTTTCCAGAACCAGATGGCCCAACTAAGGCAATCATTGAGCCAGAATGTGCAGATAGGGATACATTATGTAAAATATCTTCTGTATTATAGCTAAATGATACATTTTGTACATTAATAGATGAATCTATAGGTATTTGACCATCTGTAATCAGAGGCATAGTTTCTTCATCAAGAATTTCCCGAATACGATTGATAATCGTTCCAGCAAAGCGCATTTCTGCAAGATAAGTACTAAATTCATTCAAGGCAGCTGCCAATCGTAATGTTACAAGTATTGTCATAAAGTATATGATTGGATTACTTTTTAATGTAATAAATTGTAGGCTAGTGATAGTAATGGCCAAGGCAGTTCCAGCATATATTACAAGACTGAACATTAACAACGCTGGAGCTGGTGCAACTTCCGTTTTCATAGATTCATCACGAAAATTTTTGAGTGAACTTAGTGTAGTTGCCATGCGTTGTCTTCGAGGATCAAAAAAATGAAGATCTCTTGAACCTGTAATGATTTCTAGGACATTGACGGCAGCACTTTGCCGGGCAGAAGCAATTTTGGCTGCAGCACGATCAAGTAGACGATAAGCTAAGGGAACACTCATCATGGCAATCGGTAATGCCCCCAAAAGGACAAGAGCACTTCCCCAGTTTAGCCAGAGAAGAAGTAACCAGAGCAACACTGGGAAGGTCGTTCCTGCAACTACACACCCCCACACATTTGTTACGATATCTTGGTAGAGACTGAATTGTGCTGTCATCAATTCTGCCCATGCCCCATCGCGTTGGGAGAGAATACGTCCTAGGGGAAGTTTAGCGAGATGGTTGGCTAAACGAAGTCTGGTATGTGAGACCATGGCGTATGTTGCATCAAAGTTAGCACCTACAGCCTCTTTTTTGGCGAGAATTCCCACTAAAAAAATACCAATGCCAAATCCCAACGCTATTGTTGCTACTAGACATCCATCTCCCCCTGTAAAAATATATGGTAGGCTGAATACTGTCAGAAACCAGGGAAGGGCATCGGCACAGGCCCCAATAGAACCATAGAGGATCCCTTTCATCATTTTGGGATCACGGTATTCCGTCAAATCGAATCCAAGGTAGGCACGGATCATACTTCACTCCTAAGAATGGTCTTTGCCGAGTCTCCAAACTTGAGACTGTTCTTGAAGAGCCCAAAGTTTCTGGTAGCTGGGTGAGTTTACTAGAAGCTCGTCATGGGTTCCCATAGATTCGAGTTCTCCTCCGACGAGGACAAGTGTTGTATCGGCATTTTCAATATCACGAAGACGATGTGAAATGGCAAAGACCGTTTTTCCTGTCATTAGGCGATTCAGGCTTTGGGAAACTTCCTTAGCTGCTATGGGGTCAAGATGAGCAGTTGCCTCATCGAGAATTAAAATTGGTGCATCTTTTAGGAAGGCTCTTGCGATAGCGATACGTTGTTGTTCTCCTCCAGAGAGTCCAAGTCCTTTATCCCCTATTGGGGTATCCAGCCCGAGGGGAAATTCCTTAAGCATATCTGTGCAACCTGCAGCTTCAACGGCTTGAAGAAGTTCTTCTTCGGTTGCATTGGGTTTCGCAAGGAGGATATTTTCACGAAGTGTGCCGTGAAAAAGAAATGGATCCTGAAAAACTACGCTAATAATACGCTGAAATTGTTCATGTGGGATAGAGCGTATATCATACCCACCAATAAGAATACGCCCTTTGGAAACATCATCAAGTCGTGCCAAAAGACGTGCAAGTGTAGTCTTACCTGATCCAGAAGGGCCAGTTACTGTGGTGATACTACCTTGGGCAAGAGAGAAGCTTACGTTTTGAAGGATACAGGCTTCTTCTCCAGATGCAGTTTTCACAGAATATGATACATTTTCAAATATAATAGTACTTATATTTGGTATGTTTTTAATGTTTATATCTGTATTAAATGATGGTAAATCTATCATTTGTTGAAGCTGTGCTGCCCCTGCTTGGAGTGTTCGTAATGAGGCAAGGTTCATTACAACTTTACATAAAGGTAGAAGGAAAACTCCACTTATAGAAATAAAAAATATTAAATTTGATATAGATAATGTTCCTTTACTATAAAACCAAAAGGCACAAGGAAGAACTAAAATAAGAGGTGTACTCATTGCAAGTGTAAAGACAGAATAAGGCATAGCGCAAATTCTAGTCACTTCTCCCCCAAGTTTTCCAACAGCAAAAACACTGTCTTTTACCTCTTGGAGAGAATCAGCCTGTCGATTGAATGCCCTTAGTGTTGCTAAGCCACGGACGTAAAAAAGAAGCGCTGATGCAGCTCGACCTTCTGCGCGCATCCACTGTTCAAAGAGCTGTGGAGAGGCTGCAGCCATACGACTTTGGGCCCAAAGGCCTACCAAAAGCATAAAAAGAGCTGCCAAAGCCAAGCGCCAGTCAATCCAAAAGAGGATGGCAGCACAAGATAGTGATAAAAAAATTCCTGAAATAAGATCTGGGATGGTATGCGCCAAAACCCCATTAAGCCGCCCGACCTCATCCATGATGGCCCGACTTAATTGACCACTTTTTCCTTCAACAGCGATTGGTCTGATAGTTTGTAGATGCTCAATTAATTGAATACGTAGTCGGCATTCAGCGCGAAATCCTGCAAGGTGGCCGAGAATAGTTACGCCAGCCTGTGCTGAGAAGCGTAAGATTATTGCCCCAAAAATAGCAGCAGTAAACCACCATATATTTTGGGTATCGGGGGATAAACTTAATGCTTCTTTAGCAATGAGCCAAATGAGTATATAAGGGACAATTTCAAGAAAAGCAGCAACACAGGCAAGGAAGACTGCTAAAGACATTTTACCCCATTCAGGCATTGCTGCTTTCCAGTAAATGGAAAGCGGACTACGTTTCTTAGTTGTAGCACTCATGAGTCTATCTTCTTGAGAAATAGTCTGAAATGTTTTTCACCGATTTCATTACGCAACTTAAAGTCTTCGATTCCTTCATCAATAGAGTTGGCATTGCAAAGTAAAGCAATTTTTCCAACATGGTTGGTATTCATAGCATAAACTGCATCTCTAAAATTCTCTAAAGGAAATACTCCACTGAGTTCAGGTATGATAATTCCACGACATACTAGATCGTTTGCTCGTGAAGCTTCACTCCATGAAGCACAATGCGATCCTATTATACGCTTTCCATACATCCACAAATATCGATTATCATAGGTATGTTGATATCCAGTAGTAGAACCACAAGTAACGATTCTTCCTTTATTCGCAGCAATGAAAACGCTAGCATAAAATGTTGAACTACCCGGATGCTCAAAAACTATATCAGGTGCTTGCCCTGCACTTAATTTGAAAACTTCTTTTCGAAAGCGGATTAATTGGCGCATATCAGGAGTCCCATCGGGACTGATAAATGAATTTTCCTGATTTGGTCGAATAAGTACGGAGTGACAACCCAATGAACGTACTAAATCAGCTTTTTCTTCTGTTGATACTACAGCTATAGGAATTCCTCCTGCTTTTAGTACATATTGTATAGCTAAACTGCCAATTCCACCGCTGGCTCCCCATATGAGGACTGTTTCCCCTATTGAAAGTCGAGCTCCATTTGGTGATATCAACATTCGATAAACTGTAGCATTAGCACCCGTTAGAACAGCAGATTCAGCCCATGACAAGTGGCGTGGTTTGGGAAGAATCTGAGTCTCGCGTACAAGGCAATATTCAGCAAATGACCCAAAATTAGTTTCATATCCCCATATACGACTTTGATCGTCATATAGGTAATCTTCAAGAGCGGCAGGAGAATGCTGGTTGAACACAACGGGGTGAATAACAACATGATCTCCGGGGGAACAATTATGCACACCTTCGCCAACCTTGACGACTACTCCTGCGCCGTCACTACCTAAAATTTGGTAATCAAGATTATGCCGTACTGCATCTGGATCGAGTCTAGCGAATCTACCTAATCTATCAAATGTACTTACAGGTTTGCGTTTTAGAGCCCAAAGAGTGTTGAAGTTCAGAGCTCCTGCCATTACTTTGACGAGAACTTCTCCATAACCTGGAACAGGGACAGGAATATTTTTTTCAACATGAATTGCCGCATCTAGTCGTTTACTTTCGTCGGATATTTCAAGTAAATCTTTATCTTCATCACGATATAGAACAACTGCGCGCATCGTCTGGGGGATTTCCTCTGAAAAGGTCTTGGGTCTGTCATTTGGTTTACCCATGTTCAACTCCTTTGATGATACCTTTGAGTTCATTAAAAACGTTACTTTTTAGAGTATTACTATGTGACTGAATAAAAAAATGGTTTCCAGGTACTAAAGATAATCTCCAAGAGGAAGCTGCAAAAATTTTCCATTCAGAAACAACATTAGGAGGGACGACATGATCCTCAATACCCGCAAAAGCAACTATCGGGATATGAATAGGGCGAACTGGTTTAGGTATCCAATTTTCAAGGACAGCGTAATCGGCACGCAGTATAGGTTCAAAAATTTCCATCAATTCTTCATTCTGAAGAACTTCTTTAGGGGTTCCTCCATTTTTGAATACGAAATTTCGAAACTCTTTTAGTGAGAGATTACTGCAAGATGGACGCCATACTTTATGTGTTGGCTCTGAAGCACTGATAAATAAACGTATAGGTAAGGGAAGTCCTTCCTTCTGAAGACGGATAACCCATTCTGCTGCGAGTGAACCGCCCATTGAATGACCAAAAAAGGCATAAGAATACCCAAGCCAAGGAGAGATGGCATGTTGAAGCTCATCAATGATAGAGGGAAGGTCGGTTAGAAGTTCCTCTTCCATTCGTGTTCCATGCCCGGGTAACTGAACACGGCAGATGGTAACGTGGGGAGGGGCATCCTGTTGCCAATCTCTAAACACAGCTGCATTGCCTCCTGCGAAATGAAGGCAAAATAAAATTAAATCATGTGGATTAGGGTGCCTATCAAAAATGAACCAAGGACTTGTCTCTGTCATATTATTTATCCCCGTGTAACTCATACCATTCAATCAATTTCCCTAACCATTCAAGAATACTTTCACGTTTTAAGCATTCAGAATGTCTACCAGGGGAGAATATTTTATATGGAGACTGTGTACGTGTCTGCCAAAAATCAATAGAATCATTACCTTCCGCAACTTCTTGACTTTCAATAAGAACGCATGGGACATTTAGTACAGGAAAAGATATATCCTCAAGAAGAGCACATAATTGAGAAAGGTTTCTAATTAAATCTTGTGAAGAGTAACCAAATGCACTTTCAACAATTGCACATAGCTCTGAAGGAGAATTATGGAGGCCAGATGGTAACGGTACACTATCAACCAAAATAAGTCGGTCTATGATACGCCCTTGTTGTTGCAATTTATCAGTGACAAGCCAAGCTAATAAACCTCCAGCACTATACCCGGCTATTTGTAGTGTCCCCTCTGGTTGAGCAAGTGAGATATGCCGTGAAATGCGCTCGATAAGGATACTCAGTGTATCCTCCTTCTTTGGCATTACCGATACAGCCTTAACTGTTCCCATCGGCCAGTACCGAGCAAACTCCCGGAAGCAATCTCCGTCACCAAAGGCGTCACCAAGGCAGAAAAGAGTATCAGAAGCTTCGGCCTGTCGTAGAGGGATGATGTCTGTTGAGATAGCTCCGTCCAAAGATTTGGCCATTTCACGAACAACTGGATGGCTGAATACTGTCTGCAGTGAAAGAGTAATTCCGTAGCGCTGCCTCAAGAGAGCCTCAACCCTTACAGCCGTCAGTGAGTCGGCTCCAAGGGCGAAGACGTTTTCAGTCACATGAACGTCTCTTTCAAGAATTTCACTCCATGCATTGCAAAGTATGGACTCGGAAAAGGAAGCAATTCCTTCAAAAACTTGTCTGTTTTCTTTTTCAGAAAAACTATATTCAGCGAGTTTCCGTCGGTCAATTTTACCATTTCCTGTGAGAGGCATAGATTTTACTATACGAATAGAAGAAGGAATCATGTATTGTGGAAGTCTATCTTGCAAAAATAGAGTGATAGATTCGATAGAAGGGCAGTGATCAATGTCTGTTGGTATAATAAAAGCTGATAGTTTATTATTTTTTGTCAAAACGACTACAGCTACAGAAACAGTTGACATTGAGGATAATATAGCTTCAATTTCTCCAAGTTCAATACGAAATCCTCCTACTTTAACTTGAGAATCGGTACGTCCGAGAAATTCTATTTCTCCTCCCGCATGTCTAACACCCAAGTCTCCTGTACGATAAAGACGTTCATTAGTAATGGGATGTAAAATAAAATGTTCGGCAGTTTTTTCTTTATCATGTAGATAGCCTAGAGCAAGAGCTCTTCCTCCTATATATAATTCACCGGAGACTTCTTCAGGGCAAAAATTTAAATCCTCATGCAGAACATGAAAACTTTGCCCATGGAGGGGTAAACCATAAGGAATACTTTGCCATCCTGGCTGTGGATCGTCGGGAGCGATTTCATGGCAGATGGACCAAACTCCTGCCTCTGTTGCACCACCTAAGCTAATCAGCTTTGTTTCTGGGAAACGTTCTGCACTTTGTTTGGGCAATCCCACGGGGATACGATCTCCGCTTAGGAGGGCTAATCTTGGTTGCCGGAGGGGAGTTTCGCCGGATTCAAGCAACATTTGCCAGAACATGGGGACGGAATTCCATAAGGTGACCCCAGTGGTATCTATAAGATGGCGCCAAATATCAGGACGTCGAATTTCATCGTCTTTCAGAAAAACAACACTGCCTCCTGCGGCCCAGATACCGAAAAGGTCATAGACTGAAAGGTCGAATGAAAGCGAAGATAGTGCTAAAATACGATCTTGGGCACTTACTTTAAAGCGACGGTTTATTTCCGTTAAGGTTGTCATTGCTCCGGCATGGCTCATCATGACTCCTTTAGGAGTCCCAGTCGTCCCGGATGTGAAAATAACATAAGCGAGTGTGTCAGGATCCCTTTTCAGGAATGCCTCAGGGGAAATATCAAGTTGTTCCTCTTCAATGGAGAGGAGTGGAATGCCATGCCAATCATCTGTTTTTGCATCAGCATCGGTGATGACGCTCACCACTCTTGCTGCTGTAGCAAGAATAGTTTGACGACGGAGTAATGGCCAGTGAGGATCAATGGGAATATAAGCAGCACCAGCCAAAAGGGTGCCAAGTACAGCTACAGCCTGTTGCCATCCTTTGGGTAATGCAACTGCTACAAGTGGTGTTTCATCTGAAACTGCTGGTAACAGATTAGAAATGTATTGAGCTATAGCTGCAGCTCTTCTGAAAAGTTCTGCATAAGATATAGAACGTTTTTCATCAATGATGGCTATGGCGTCAGGTTGTTCTTTTACATGTCGCAGAAAGTCAGTGTATAAAAGTTGTGAATCCATCTGTGAAGTATTTATAGAATTATTAGGTTCATCTATAAATGTTATTAAATTTTTATTTTTCCATATATTTTTATCGTTAGCTAATTGTTCAATAGATTGAGTATATATGTTGAACATCTTTTTTAACATGCCAGCAGGGAAAAGTTCTTCAACAGTATCCCAATAAATACTTAAAGTTCCTTCCCTGTCATGAACATGATTATCGATCCAAACCTGTGGTGTTTGGCTAATATTGAAAACTTCATGCCCTAGCGAAGAAAAACCTGCAATAGAAGACGCAAAACCAGTATCTGCCATTTTGGCAAGCCCAAATGTACTGGTAAAAACAATTGGCATACGAGAAGACTCAGCAGAAGAACCTGCTCGTAATTTACGCCTCATGACTTCGATGCCACTCATTTGGCAGTGTTTTAATCCGTTGAATACCAGTTGTTGAATATTTTTTATCCTATCCAAGAAGGAAGAAGTTCCTCTTGTTTCGCACCGGATTAGGACACTGGACGTAAATTCTCCTACGACGTTATTGATTTGTGGATGGATAGGGAGTCTAGTAAATACCGGGGCGTTGATGGTAAGTTTTGGACTTTGACTCCAAATACCTAAGACTTCTGCATAGGCTGCTAGTAGCATGGAAGAAACTGTTACACCATGCTTATTGCACTTATCTTTCAATTTTTTCCAGAGCTCAGGTTCCATCCTATAGTCGTAACGAATAAATTTTGGCTTTTTTATCGACTCCGGTGCTTTTATCAACGGAAGAACTGGAGCTGGAGGTAAAAGTTCTATTTCTTTTTCCCAATATTTTTCAGCTTCGTGATAAGCAGGTGTTTTACGGTATCGCTCTACAGCTGATACATAATCGCGAAATGAAATGTTTAATGTTTTTAAATTTTGTTCAGGATTATGATAAAGTAATGCCCATTCTTCAAGAAGAATACTAATACTCCTACCATCCATAATTATATTGTCAATAAGTAAATGCAGACGACGGATGGATTTTGACAGTATTGAAACTTCAATATCGAAAAGTGGCCATAATGATGGAGTATGTACTTTATGGGATAGACGTTCTCGTGTATTCTGTAGATGTTTTTGTTGATCGTCTATAGATAGATTATCTAGTTTATGTACAGTAATTTTGAATGTGGGTACAGTTTCAAGTACACGCTGAACCCCTTCTTCTTCAATTATAGTTCTAAGTGCATCATGTCGATTAATTAATCTATTCCATGATTGCTCAAGGCGCTGAATATCCAGTTCTTCGCAGTCAAACTCTACATATCCTTGGCATGCAGTATTTCCAAGGGCAAGTTCTTGTCTACGCCCTACCCAGTAAGCCTTTTGAACATCCGTTAAAGCAAAAGGCTCATACTTTTTGGTAGGTTCAGGAATATATAGTTCAGATAAGGTATTATTTTTTTGATCATCAAGTTGAAGCTCTGACAATAACTTTGTAGTTATCTTTTCAATTGTAAAATCTTGGAGAAGACTGCTTGGTGAAATTTTTATTCTTAGACTTTTTTCAAGTTCACCAGACATTTCAATGAACATAAGAGAGTCTATTCCTATATCGAATAAACTTACAGCGCGCTCAATTTTGTCTGAAGATATATTTAAAATACGTGCAAAATGTTCTTTAAGCCAATCTTCCAGTAGTTTCTGGCGAGTAAAATCATCAGATGAATTTTTTAAACTATGAAGAATAGTTTTTTGCGTAGAAGGTACACAAGAAATTGATTCTATTTTGGGAGATAATGATTTTTCAGTTTTTATCCGCAATTTTTCGGAAAACCGCTCAAAATATAGTGGGATGCGGTGACCATATTGCCGGAGTAATTTTACCCATTCTACTCGCATCAGAGCCAAGTGAGGAATATCTTTTTGTAGAGCAACATCAAGGAGTGCCAGCCCCTCGGAAGGTGAAAATCCATGAAGACCTCCATTCCGTAAATGCTCCGCCTGTGCAGGATCAGATACGGTTCCAATTCCAGACCACGCTCCCCAGCTGATAGAGAGTGCTGGCAACCCTTTGGAATGCCGCCAAGTGGCCAAGGCGTCCAAGTAGGTGTTCGCTGCAACATAGTGAGGTAGACTATATGGCGGTATAACGCTCACGGAAGATGAGAAAAAGACCATATAGTCGAGGGCCATCCGTCGTGATTCTGATAGGTTATGAAGGTTCCATGCACCTAGAACTTTTGGAGCTAATATTTGCCAAAATGCAGGCCAAGGATCATGTTCATCGGCATTGCTCACACGCTTTACAACCGCGCAGTGATAAATTCCTCTGATCGGTGATTCATTTTCCAGCTTGATGAAAGTCTTTTCCAAGGCGGCATAGTCAGTCACGTCACACTTAATAGGCCTAATTTGTACACCTTGTTTTTCAAAACTGCTGATTATTTTCTTTTGGTCTAGAGTTGGAAGGTGTCTTCCCAAAAGAGCAATTCTACGAAATCCCTTGGAAGTAAGGCTTTCTGCTAACGCCAGCCCGATGCCGCCAAACCCTCCGACGATTACCTGCCATCCGTTTTTGTCGGGGTGTCGATCCCTATTGGGGAGTTCTGAAATGGAGCACCGTTCAAGTCTCGGAACCCACCATTCTTCACCTGATACAGCATTGCGTTCTTCACCTGATTCCGACAGAATAAGATCGAATAATGTTCCAATAGTTTTCTCTGATTTATCTGAAATATCAATTTGCTTGAGGTGTAATTCGGGATGTCCCATTTCTACGACATGATTCATTCCCCAGAAAGTTGCCTGTTGAGGATGTATAATTTTTTGTGCGGCACCGACAGTTAGAGAAAACCAGTATAATGTTGTAGCTGATAAATTTATATCTGCAAATGTATGTAAAATTTTTAATAATCCGCCGCATAAATATTCTTGTTCATGTTGTGTATGCAGATTTACATTATCTTGCAATGCTCTAGCATCAATAATAATATAATTTATATTTTTAAACTTAAAATTTTTTATATCATTTTCAATTGATTCTATTGAGATATGGTGAATATTGATTTCCCGTTCTTGCGCAGCTTTTTTAAAAGCTAATGTGCTATTATCATCAGCTATTAATAATATTTCCCCTGAAAAAACTTTTATTTTAGGAAATATTTTCCTTTCCCACATAGTTGTGTATGCGCAATTACCCAGCAAATTGACTTTGTATTCCATATCCTGCTGTTTAAAAACAGCAGAAATAAGTCTGTCTGGGAGGGACGCAGCTGGGCTTTCTTCCGAAGGCAAAATTTGTATATGTTCAAAACCGGCCTTAGCCAAAACGTCTTGCCATACTTCGTTTGAGGCCATTGGCTGGATGCCGCGAATTGCCCTGTCTGTAATGTTAGGCAATAAAAGTCCAGTAGTGATTTCTCCTAAAAAGTTAGGCCGTGTGATTTCATAAAGAATTAATAAACCTCCTGGCCGTAAAAGTGTTGTAGCATTATATACTGCTCTTGAAAGATCAGTTGCTGCATGGAGTACATTGGAGGCAATTACGATGTCATAGATACCGGTTTCAAATCCTTGGCTTGCAGGTGTTTCTTCCATATTGAACAAAGCAGTTTGGAAGAAGGGGTATTCAATAAAGCGAGATTCCGCTTGGCGAAGAAAAACTGGAGAAACATCTGTAAATGTATATGTTGATCGGTCTGGAGGAAGAAGCATTAAAAGGCGTTCAGTCGTTGCGGCGGTTCCTCCGCCAATTTCAAAAATACGGATAGCTTCACCTGAAGGAATAGAATTTATCCATTCGCGGACATGCTCACGGATTAGTTTATTAAAGTAGATAGAGTTAGGGAGTTCAGAATAAACTCGTCTTGCTTCACTTAAATCCCCTTGCGGCATCAGTGTTTCACGGAGGTCACAAGATCCACGTAATAACTCTGGTAATTTTTCGACAGTTGAGAGCAAAGTTTTCTCCATCGCTCCCCAGACATTCCAAACTGACTTTGTGCGTTCCTTAAGAACAGCAAATTGTTCATCTGAAATGGATTGTAATTGGTGATAATGGACTCCATCGGATTTTAAAAATCCTTTTATCTGTAGTGAATCTAAAAGCCGTTTAATAAGCTGTGAAAAGTGTGTAGGAATGCCCATTATATTCAAGGCTTCATCTGAGGTCACACCGTCAGTGAAACCTAAAGATGAAAATGCACGTACAACAGCCGCACAACAAAGATCTTCCAATAAACCCTCTCGCTCAGGCAATAGCTCTGGCTCAAGAGTATATTGAGCTGCTATGGCCATTCTGGCGGCTGCGGCCTGGGAAGTAGATGCCGGTTCAGATGGAAGCCATTCACGCCGTAGGGCTAATGCGTGGAGATAATTCTTTGATTCTAATGGGGTTAATGGAATATGAGTTGTTTTCCCCATAATGAATTTATCCCATTGAATATCTATACCAGAAAGATACTCCTGGATAAGGTTCCTATGTGGAGTTGTGATATCAGTCGGTATTTGGGATACAGAAGATATAAGCTGGTTATCAGCCAAAATAGTATCAAATTTTTGAAGTAGCTCCTCGCGATCCTGAGCAATAATAATTGTCCGATAAGTAAAATGCTTACGTCTGCAAGCGGCTGTCCAGCACGCATCTTTGATAGATTCGCACGACTCAAGATACGAACGCCAATTTTGAAGAAGTTTTTGCAGAGCGTTGGGACTACGTGCGGACAAAGGAAGGATAAAGGGACCTTCTTTAGTTTGTTCTGTGAGATCCAGATATTGAGAGGCTTCTTCTAGTATCACAGATACATTGGTTCCTCCAAAACCAAAGGCATTGGCCATGGCAAAACGATGTTCTGCATTCCATGGGACAACTTCCTTTTGAATTACAAAAGGTGTTTCTTCTAAGTGTAATCTTGGATTCGGTGCCTTAAAATTGGCAATTGGTGGAAGTTTCTTGTGCTCTAATGCGAGCATGGCAACCAAAAGGCCAGCAATGCCGGCTGCGGCATCCAGGTGTCCAATATTAGCCTTGACAGCTCCGAGTGTGCAGAATCCGGTTTTTGTTGTATTGAAGGCACGTGTAACTGCCTCTATCTCAATGGGATCACCAATTGCAGTTGCTGTGCCGTGTGCGGATAAGAAACCAATTTTTTCTGGTTCAATTTGGCTTATAGCCAAGGCTTCGGTTACGACATCAACTTCTCCACGGAGTGATGGAGCTGTATAACCAGCTTTTTCTGACCCGTCGTTATTAACTGCGGTTGCCCGTATGACGGCACGGATGGGATCTCCATCGCGTAATGCTTCGTCAAGTCTTTTAAGAAGAACGATACCAACGCCATTACCATTAACTGTACCATCAGCTGTAGCATCAAAAGGACGGCATATTCCACTACGAGAGAGAATGAGTCCTTCTCTGTGTCGATAACCATCTGTTTGGGGCAGTGTAATTGATACGCCCCCGGCAAGTGCCATGTCACATTCACCTGTGAGGAGGCTTTGGCAAGCCAGATGAACCACTGTAAGTGAAGATGAGCAGGCCGTTTGTACTGTGAGACTTGGGCCGGTCAGATTCAGCAAATGGGAAACACGAGTTGCCAAGTAGTCTCGGTCATTACCAATTGCCATCTGTAGTGATTCTGTTACTCGTGGAGTTCCAGCTCCTTGAATGCGGGATGGAAGATAGCTACTATGGCTTGATGATGCGTAAACCCCAATTCGGCGCGAATCTTTGTTAGTAGCATAGCCTGCATCCTCAAGGGCTTCATAACTGCATTCGAGGAATTTTCGCTGTTGGGGATCCATAAGCTCAGCATCATGAGGTGTTAGGCCAAATAGAGGGGCATCAAATGAAAACACATCATCCAAGCGTCCCATGGCTGTAATGTATTCATCGGTGCCGAGTTCTGCATCTGGAACTCCATCAGCTTTTAAAGCCTCAGAGCTTACGGTATCCGTACAATTCCGCCCATCTTTTATCGCATCCCAAAGAGATTCGAGAGATTGCGCTTTAGGAAAACGTCCAGCAGCTCCGATAATAGCAACAGCGTCGAGTGGTATTTCATTCCAGTTGGCCATTTATTTCTCCCTACGGTATTGGCGGACAGAAGCTCTGCTCGCTAATCTTTTTTCTGCCTGGAGACGTCCTCGGTCTATGGCATCGTTGTTTTTGTTTTCAAAAAGTTTAGCCAGGGCCCGAACACTTGGAGCTTCAAAAAGTTGAATGAGTGCTATATGTTGAGGGAGAATCTCATTGAGTTCCCTGTGTATTTTTACCATCAAGAGGGATGTTACTCCGAGATCAAAAAATTTTTCATCAAGACCAAAGGAAGCAGTGCCGATGTGACGAGCGATAACTTCTCGAATGTTTTCCTCAAGCTCTGTTCCCCGTTCGATGGAATTTAGTTCTGTAAAGTTAGGGGGAGGTAGGCGTTTTCGGTCTATTTTCCCATTATCAGATAGTGGAAGTGAATCAAGCAACACATAGTGCTGAGGAACCATATATCCGGGTAAAAGCGTTCGCAGGGCAGTCCTTAATTCTTCTGCTGTTGGAGGGCGTTGTGGGTTTAGTGGGACAATATAGCCGACGAGTCCAAGGGCGCCTCCAGGCATAGGGCAGACTCCTGCTACGGCAGCAGATACTTCTGGCAAGGTGGAAAGAGCAGATTCGACATCTCCAAGCTCTATCCGAAAACCACCTATTTTTACTTGTGTATCACGACGTCCCAAAAATTCGATTTGGCCATTATTGCGCCAGCGCCCGAGATCTCCCGTTTTGTACAGCCGTTGGCCAGTTCGAGGATGAATGATAAACTTTTGGGCCGTCAGATTTTCATCACCAAGATAGCCAAGGGCTAACCCTCGTCCTCCAATGAAAAGTTCACCTATTACATCATCAGGGCATGGCGTCAGATCGTCATGAAGCACCTCCACGCTCTGGTGTGTCAGTGCCCGCCCATAGGGAATAGATTTCCAGTCGGTAGGAGGATCTGTAGGAGATATTTCGTAGGCAATAGACCAAATGGCAGCTTCTGTTGCACCTCCCAGGCTAATGAGCTTTGTCTCTTTTGAAAAAATATGTGACTGCTTGGGAAGGCGAGCCGGAATCCAGTCACCAGAGAGAAGAGCAAGTCTTGGCATTTGCTTTGGCGAGGCCCCATGCTCAATCAACATTTGCCAAAGGGCAGGAACAGAATTCCAGATAGTTACGGGATGATTGATGAGGCATTGAACCCAAGCCGATGGATCGCGAACTTCATTGGCATTGGGGAGTACTAAATGCCCACCAACTCCTAGTATTCCAAAAATATCGTAAACAGATAGATCAAAAGAGAGTGATGATAATGCAAAGACACTATCCTGAGATGAAATATTGAATCTTGTGTTAATATCATGAATAGTATTTTGTACAGCACGATGAGTCATTACAACGCCTTTAGGAGTTCCTGTAGTTCCAGACGTAAAAATGACGTAAGCTATAGAATCAAGTGAAATATGTTGTGAAGAGAGTGGAGCGTCAAAAGCAGAAAAGTTTGAAAGGTCGCTTGGTTCCACCGTTATTAAAGGGAGATTGCTCCAGTCTGAAGGGGTTGCTTCACCTTCTGCAATGACAGCTTGAATCCCCTGGTTTAGTACGGCCATACGCCTTGCATGTGGCCACATGGGATCTACAGGCACATAAGCAGAACCTGTCAGTATAACACCTAAAACGGCCGCAATTTGTTCCCAGCTTTTGGGAATTCCTATGGCAACAAGGGGATTTTTATTTTCCTTGGAGAGAACTTTTTTTAAGCGTTGAGCTACCCCAGAGGCGGCACAAAAAAGTTCTCTAAAAGTGAGTGATTGATGGGGGGTAATAATGGCGACCTGATCAGGGTTGGTCAAAACATGATCTAGAAATCCCTGATGCAAAAGATGTTCATTATCAAAAGATGTTGAAGTTGGTACCTTCCGATTACGCTCTTGTTCTTTGGGTAATGTAATTGTAAGAGGTGTTTCCCACTTTGTAGTAGGAGAGGAAATATTTTTAACAAATTCACTGTATGTTTTAAACATTACATTGAGTACTTCTTCATTAAAAATACCATCAACTATGTCCCAATTATATATAAGTTTGTTGTTTTCTTCAATAACTTGATGGTCAAGCCATATTTGTGGTGTTTGAGTAATAGTGTAACTCGATTTTCCCAATATTCCATTATCTGTATTAAGAATCTCTCCAACATCACCTGCGCCAATTGCACTGGTAAAAACAACAGGCATTAAGATTGGAGTCTTTCTATGTTCGGATAAATCTTGGAGAAATTTTATCCCTGAATAGGAACTATGCTCGAAATCACGCCAAAACTCATCGTCAAGAGAGCGAACATAATCAACAAATGCTTCATCCGGCCTCATTGTACGTACAGCCGTAAGCATGGTAGTGGTGAAGTCACCAACGACGTTCGCAATAGCTGGATTTTCTGATTCTCTATTGAATAGGGTCACATTAAGACAAAAATTTGACCTACCTGACCAGTATCCAAGTACAGCAGAAAAAGCTGCATAAAGTACGACCGATGGAGTAAGGGCATAGCGAGAGCATATCGTCTTGAAAGACGCCCAATCTTCTTGTGTAAGGCTACCTTGCAATCTCCGGAAGTGTTGTTTTACTGGTTCTTTTTCTACAGTGGGTAGAAGGGGAGCCATTGGAAAGGTCGCAAGTCGATCATGCCAATACGTAAGACATTTTTGGTAAAAGGGTGTTTTTTCTTTATTTTTTATTTCAGTAACGTAATCTCCAAAAGTCATACCGAGGCTGGGCAGAGAAGCGTCAGGATGACGATAGTAAAAACTTAATTCTTTTAAACAGATGCCAATACTATATACATCTGCTATAACTGCATCACAACTTAGATGAATACGAATAAAATTTTCAGAAACGATACTTATTTCTAAAGAAATTATCGGCCACTTTGTCAGATCCGGGATTCTATGAGATAGTAAATTTCGTTTTTCTTCAAGACGTTGTTTTTTTTCTATCTCAGACAATAAGCGATAATCATCAACATGCCATGGAACAGATGGCACAGTTGGTTGTACTTTGAAGAAGCCTTCAGGTGTTACTGTTGCTCGAAGCATGTCATGTCTTGCAATGACTTTATCCCAAGAGGAATGTAGGCGTTCAATATCTAACATTCCACAATCAAACTCCTGATAACCATGACTTGCCACTCCACTTAGTCTAACTCCTGCTGTTCGACCAAGCCAGTATGCACGTTGAACATCTGTCATAGGAAATTCGAGGGGAGCAACAGCCGTTACGGGGGGATGTTTTGCCTTGCTTAAGCCCTTTGCCTTTGCCAATTTGGCAAAAAGAGCTAATTGTTCTGTAGTAAGACTCATGATGTTGCTCCTAAAGACCTAGAAACTTCTTCAGGTGTCATCTGTTTTACGCTTTCGAGTAATTCCGCAAGAGCAAAGAGGCGGGATTTTTCTTCTGGAGACTGGGTCAATGTGTCTGCAATTTTAGCTACTGTTCTGTTTCGGAAAATTTGAGCAACGGTAAAGCTTGGAAGATCAAAAAGTTCACGTATTTCTTTTGCCAGAGGCATAGCCATAAGACTATCTCCTCCCAATTCGATGTAATCATCATCAATCCCAATTCCCTTTAGACTCAAGCGAGCTTCAAAGAGGCTAATCAGGATTTTATCCAGTGTATGCCGTGCACCACGCCAAGCTACGGAAAGAATAGGCCGCGGGGAATTTTCCCCTTCGCTCCTTATGTCTGCGGATTCCAGCACCTCTGTAGCCAAACCTCGCTTGGCACGTGCTTCTTCCAACATGATGAATAAACTACGACTACTTACAATTGGGAGTTCAGTAGGACATGTGATGCATTGGCTTAAAACTTTTCCAGCATCGTCGGGTGTAATTCCACCTTTTAAAGTTTCCCCAGAAAGACGCTCGTGCAGTTCTGCAATTTTATTAATCATACCAACTTGATGCCATACATCCCATCGAATACTTCGAATTTGGGTTTGGCTTTGATGTTGGTTTTTGGATGCCCATGTATCTAGCAAAATATTGGCTGCTGTATTGTCTAGCTGGCCCACTGCGCCACAGAGAGCACCAATAGAAGTATTCAAAATTACAAAATCTAAATTTTCAGTATGAAGTATATTATCAATATATAATAAAGGGATAACTTTAGCAGACCAGTTTTGCATGTCTTGAATTTTATAAGACATAGCTTGCATCAATCCGCCACCAGTAACACCACTTGCATGTATAATACCTTTTAATGGTCCATATTGAAGATTAATTTTATCTACTATTTCTTTAATAGTATCTAAATTTTTAAAGTCGAGTGAAAAAGGAACTATCGTTACCCATTCATTATTGCACCGTTCCCAAAAATCTACAGAATGAGATTGGCGTTGGATAGGGATTAATGTAATATGGCAATGCTGAGATAGCGCAGCCGCTGATAATTCTTCCATAAATTTTTGCCCAATACCACCACTACCTCCCAATATGAGGTAACTACATTTATCTTTCAGTATTATTGGAGATGCAATAGTTGCAGGTACTGAGAGTTCTGTTGGTACTTCTTGCCAGATTTTTCCAAAGCGAATAGCAATAAGAGAAGTCAGTACATGTGTTGCAATATGATTACCAATAACTTTTTCGATAGCTTTAATATTGTTTTTTTCGAGTGAATTGTCTCCAATATCAATTACACAGCCAAAAGTGTTTTTGGCTTCAAAGGGCAATACACGAGCAGGAGCCAATAAAATGCTTGTGTCAAAGCGTGGAAGTTCCGTTCCAAAAGACGTTGCGCCACGGGTAAGCCAATAAACGCTCCTAGGCTGAGCGTCGGCAAACTCTGATAACCATGCGCAGAGCTCAATGGCACGTGAGCATGAATCTGCTGCAGCATTCAGCGAGTCTTTATTTTGTTCTAGAAAACGACAATCTAGTAAGATATCTGGAGAAATTTTAGTTTGCTTTAATTCTTTTACGGAATGAACCGAGATAGCATTCCACCCACATTGTAAAAGTTCTTGAACCAGTGTGGATGTTTTTTCTCCGAGTACTACGATAGATTCACGGGAGATCGAAGCGTCGGGAAGCAGCATTTCCTGCCAGCAAAGAGCTGAAACTCGGGGGCCTTCCGATTCGTTCTCTTTTTCTTCGCGAATGGTATCCAGCCAGAATCTGTGGCGTTCGAAAGGATATGTGGGTAGAGCCACTGTACGACCGCCACCATTTAAGGTTTCAATTTTTTTCCAGTCTGCACTACCTCCTTGTTGCCAGATAGCCCCAATAGCTTCCAGTAGTGCGTAGGATTCTGTATTTTTTCCTTGTTCAGCAGGCATTACTGGTATGATGGGAGAGCGCCCAGCAAAAGCAGGGTGGCGGCGTAACATTGCGCTCAGTTTTCGGGAAGGGCCGACTTCAAGTAAAATAACGTCCCCAGTTGTGCAGAGTTCAGAAATTTCATCTGAAAGTCTGACTGGAGCACGCATTTGTCTTGTCCAATATTCAGGATCAACGGCTTCATAATCTGTCAACCAGCGCCCTGTGACATTTGAAAGAATAGGGATCGTAGGCGCATGGAGTACAATTTTTTTGAGGTACTCTCTTAAGCTGGGGATAACCCCATCCAAAAGGGAAGAATGACCAGCTTTGTCTGCGGCAATTCGGGAAAAAGAAATATTTTTTGTAGCTAGGTTCAACTGGAGTTTTTCAATATCCTCCTTTGAACCAGAAACTACGCATCCATTGGGTGTAATAATGGCACTGACAGAAATTCTTTGAGGCAGTTGTTGGGTTAATTCTTTTTCAGAGAGAGGGATGAAAAGCATTCCCCCATTAGGGGAGTTCTCAATAAGCCTGGACCGTTCAGCAATTAGTCGTGCAGCATCTGTTTCTGAAAAAATTCCGGCAAATGTTGCTGCCACATACTCACCAGCGGAATGTCCCATGACATATGAAGGTGATATTCCGAGTTCTTGCAAGAATTTTGCTAATGAATACTCAACACAAAAGAGTGCACAAGTTCCCACAACGGTATCTTGTAACTGTGCAGGATCACGGAGAGAAGAAAAAACATCAATTTTTACTTCATTAAGGAATATACTGCAAATATTATTAAAAATTTTTTCAAATATTGGGAATTGCTTTTTGAGGTCTAGTGCCATTTCTATATGTTGAGAACCAAATCCTGGGAATAAAAAGGCCACAGGGACAGATTTAGCTGGATCTGTGAGCTTAGTACTCCTACGAAGTAATCCGGGGGAATCAAGTGCCTGTAATAGGGACTCTCGATTTTCGCATGCAATACTTACTCTGAAAGAGTGCATATCACGCCCTAAAAGAAGTGTATGAGCAATATCAGCCAGTGAAATTTCTGGTTGTGTGCGTAGCCATGTTGCTAATTCTTTAGAGCGTTTTTCCAGTGCTGTTTTTGTTTTTGCAGAGAGTGTAATAAGAGAAAGTGTATTTTGTTCCTTTTTTTGAATTCCTGGGCCTTCTTCTAAAATCAAATGTACATTATTTCCACCTATTCCAAGGGAATTAACAGCAGCAATACGTTTTTTTCCTGGAGCTACATTCCATACCTCACTGTGCTGGGCCACACGAAATGGCGTTTTCTCTAAGGACAGGCGAGGGTTTGGAGCATGAAAGTCCAGTGATTCAGGGATTGTTTGATGGTAAAGCGAAAGAACTGTTTTTATTAGTCCTGCTACTCCAGCGGCAGCGTTTAAGTGACCGATTGATGTCTTGACCGAACCAAGGTAGCAGTATTGTTTTGGGGCGTTATCTGGTAATTGCCAAGCTTGAGTCAAAGCTGCAACTTCCATAGGATCACCAATCGGCGTACCTGTGCCATGCCCTTCTACATAGCCGATTTCCAATGGAGAAATGCCGGACATTGCTAGAGCGTCTGCAATGACTGAACTTTGCCCCGATACAGACGGCGCATAGTAACCTGTTTTTTCAGATCCGTCATTGCCTATGGCATACCCCGTGATGACAGCATATATCACATCGTGATCTTTCAAGGCGTCTTCAAGTCGTTTTAGAACAACGACCCCAACTCCTTCGCCTTCGTTAACTCCAGTGGCATCATCGCTATAGGCGCGTATATGACCATCTATGGATAAGGGCCCCTCAGGTTCATATGCATAACCTTCATATTCACCCGTTTTGAGACCAACTCCTCCGGCTAAAGCAAGATCACACTGTGCGGAAAGGAGTGACTGGCAGGCGAGCGCTATACTGGCAAGTGAGGAAGAGCATGCACATTGTACCGCTAGTGCTGGCCCTTTCAGATTTAGCTTATAAGCAACACGGGAGGCGATATAATCCTTATCACATGTCGCGAGCATATCAACCAATTCCACAGGACGGGCATGACGGATTTGCTGGGCAAGACGGAGCGCATATCCATTAAAATTACAACTGGCAAAGACCCCTGTCAGTGCGGAATTGGTCTTTGGGGCAATCCCTGCATGTTCAAGTGCTGCATAAGAGTATTCTAAGAATAGACGATGTTGCGGATCCAACATCTTCGCTTCGCGAGAAGAGATATCGAAAAAATCGGCATCAAATTTGTCTGCATCTGGAAGAGGGAAGCCATAATGGACCAATCCATCTTTTACAGAGGAAAGCTGTACTCCTCCTGTTGTACCTGTCTGTAGATTATGCCAGAATTGATCGATATTTTCGGCACCAGGAAAACGGCCTGCCATACCAATAACGGCTATTTTAAGGGAATCATCGGTCATGGCTTTCTCCTGTTTCTTGCGTGAGTTGCCAAAGTATTGAGTTTTTGTATACGAGTCAGCCCTCGCTCCATATCAATACTTTCTGGATGTTCTGCATCAATAAGGTATTTTGCCTGACTAGCTATAGTTGTATACTGGAAAAGTGAAATGACAGGAACAGTTTTTCCCAGAGCTTTTGTTAAGCGGGACGCAAGCTGTAATGCGAGAAATGATGTTCCGCCAGCATCAAAGAAAGAAACGTCAACACCGGGGTAAGTATTGAGTATATCTCCCCATATATCAGCAATTTTCTGTTGTGATTCAGACTCTAGAAATACTTTTTTAGTTTTTTGATATATTTGAATTGTGTCTTTGGCCTTGGTAACCAATTTTTGCCGATCAATTTTTCCATTAGAAGTTAGTGGCAGACTTGACTCAAAATAAATTTCAGATGGTATCCAGCCAGCCGGTAGTTTTTGTTTAAGTGTATTGCGGATTTCGTGTTCATCTTTTTGTGAACTCCCGTCAGTGAGAACGAAAGCAACAATTTTTTTATTACCAGAATTTCCTGTAACAACAGCAACAGCCTGTATGACACCTGGGCAGTTAGCTATGAGAGCCTCAATTTCCCCCAACTCAATGCGCATTCCGTTTATTTTTACCTGAGCGTCTTCACGGCCAAGGAATTCAATATCTCCATCAGGTAACCAGCGTCCCCAGTCGCCAGTTTTGTAGAGGCGTTCTCCTGTTACAGGATGTTTTTTAAACGAGTTACGGGTTAAGTCTTCCTGGTGCAGATAACCTTCTGCAAGTCCGACACCAGCAATATATATTTCGCCGGGAACCCAGATGGGGCATGGCCTCATCAGAGAATCCAAAACATACAACATCTGACCAGATAGGGGTTTTCCGTAAGGAATATTTTTTTGAATAGGAGAAATGTTTTCCACAACCTTTTCAACGGACCAGATGGCTGCCTCTGTTGCTCCTCCCATGCTGACCAAACGAGGTTTTTGTGGAAGATTCAATATTTGTTTGGCCAAGTCGACGGGAAGCCAATCTCCACTTAAAAGGAAGAGGCGCAGGCTTTCAAGAGAAGTGCCTGATGACATAATTTCTTCAACTAATAACTGTGCCAGAGCTGGAACGGAATTCCAGACAGTTGCCTTAGTTGTTTTGATCAAGTTTAGCCATGTGGCAGGTTCTGGAAGGGATGTGTGCGGTGGAACTATTAAAGCGGCCCCTGCTGTCAAGGTGCCAAAAATATCGTAGACCGAAAGGTCAAAGTTAAGTTGGGAAACACCAAATAGTCTGTCATCAGAAGTAACTTTATTTCTACTATTGATATCAAAAATCGTATTCAGTGCAGCCTGATGGGAAACCACTACACCTTTGGGCTTACCGGTTGAACCGGAGGTAAAAATAACGTAAGCCACGTCCTTAGAATCAATTTCCAGTTCTATCTTTTCTCCAATTTTTTCCGTTTTGAACAAATCTTCATCGACACAAATATGTATAGCTTTTGGAAGAATGGGTAATACGCTTTCTTCAGTCAGGATAACAGCAGCATGGCCTTCCGAGAGAATCGTTTCAATCCGGTCTTTGGGATCATCTACATTGATGGGGAGATATGCTCCACCGGCACGGAGCACAGCCAAAACAGCGACGATTTGCTTCCAGCCCCTCATGAGGGCGATCCCAACGAGATCTCCCTTTTTAACCAACCCATCTACACACAATTTATGCGCCAATACGTCGCTAGCGTGTTCTAGTTCAGCATAGGAAAAGGTTTGTTCCGGAGTTATTACTGCAGGAGCTGCAGGTGTTTTGGCGACGTTTTCAAGAAATGGAGCAAAAAGAGGTTGCGCTGCCCCAGGTAGTAGCTCAAGAGAGTGACTAGCCAGTTGCGGCTGCCGAAGGGAGCTGAGTGGAATATGCCAGCTTGCTGCTGATATCGCATCCTGAAGCAATTCAATAAACAAGGCGAATAGCCTATCGATAACCCCTTCTGGGAAAAGGTTGTCGACATAATCCCAAACGAGGGAAAGTCCTCCTTGGTAATCTACAACCTGGACATCAATCCATGTCTGAGGTGCCTGATTACGGGCAAAAACTACAGGCCCAAATAATGATGCCGCATCCAAATAACTGAGACCTTCACTGCCCGCAGCACATGTTAATACAACGGGTAATGGGTTTTCGTTTGAGAAGCCTTGGATACGGGAGATTTCAGCACTTACTTCGGCGCCATTTATTTCGGCATGAGAAAGAGCCTGGCAAATTTCAGTATGGACTGCCTGACAAAGAGAGTGGAGAGATTCGCTCGAACCTGTCCTCACTGCTACAGGCAACATCGATGTGAAGTCTCCCATCACACCATCATATGCCATTCGTTCCCCTGAGCGGTCAAAGAGGGTCAGATTGAGTGTCATATCTGGGGAGCGACTAAATCTCGAAAGAGTTTCTCCCAGAACTGTTGCAAATAGAGCCGCTGGTGTTACCCTTGCTTTTGCGGTATTTTTCTTAAGGAGTTCCCAACTAGTTGGCTCAATAACAGTCTCTTTTCTAAGAATAGTCGGAGGAGTTACTTCTCTGGGATGTTTTGCCAGGGGGAGTTGTGGGGCACGAGGCAAGGTGGCGATGTGCGTATTCCACCATAACTTGTCATTTTCAGATGCGTTACTCCCTTTTTTATTTTCTATTTCTGCGACGTATTGCGAAAAATGACGTTTTGGAATGGAGGGCGTTACTTTTATACCTTTATATAGTGAATGCCATTCACTTAGCCATAACGCAACAGAGGCGACATCAAATACCAATATATCGAAACTGATATGAAGAAATTTTTGAGGTGATTCATCGCTACCTGTCAGATAGATACGAAATAAAGGCCATGTTTCGACAGGCAGTATCTCCGACTGCATCTGAGAACGGCATGTCAATGTTTCCTTTGGTCCTTTGCGATATTCGATAGTATAATACGGTACTTCTTTGAGAATTTCTTGCCGTCCGTCAGGTGTCAATCTCATTCGCAACATGGGATGTGCTGCAATTATTTGATTAAGTGTTTTCTCCAGTCTTTGAATGTTGAGTTCGGTATCGGTGCATTGAATTTCCAAGTAACCATGAGCTGCAATTCCTCCCAGTGGAAAAACAGTCTGTCGGCCAAGCCAATACGCCCGTTGCATATCAGTCAACGCAAAAGGTTGGTCATCAATTTGATGTATCTCTTCTTGGCAGGAATTTTTTCTGCTGGCCTCGATTAATTGAAACCAGTTTGCTAAAGTTGCTCCCTTGAGCAAATCTGCTAGTTTGATGGAGACGCCAGCTTTTTTCAGCATGACAGGAAGGCGCATCATCATAAGCGAACTCATTCCGAGTTCGATGAGAGAATCATTTTCATGGATTTGCTCTGGTGAACATTTGAGGGCGGCAGCAACCCAAGAAAGTAATCCTTCACGAGATGTTATCATGGCATGATCGTCAGACATGCTCTTCTCCTTCCGTTTTATTTAAACTTGTACGGTATTGTTCCAGAAGCAATGCTCTCAGTTCCCGACGATTATTTTTTCCAACAGCAGTACTTGGGAAAGATGTAAGAAATATGAATTGATCCGGTATTTTAAAGGTTGTTATACCTTCTGCCTGAAGGAAACGCCTCAGTGTTCGTTCATTCAGATCAACATCTTTGTTTTCATGAACGAATATAAACGCACAAATTCGTTCACCAAGCACACTATCATCTATTCCGACAAGGATAGCATCTCGGACTCCTTTAAAAGTCACAAGTACATTTTCAACTTCTTCTGGAATAATTTTTTCGCCACCTCTTTGGATTTGATCTTTTTCTCTCCCTTCTATCACTAAGTACCCATCAGCTCTTCTTTGGGCTAAATCGCCAGTTCTAAAAAATCCGTCTTCTGTAAAGGAGAGGGCATTAGCATCTGGACGATTGAAATATGCATGAATGGTGTATGGTCCACGAATTTGTAACGCTCCAATCTCTCCATCAGGAACTTCCTGATCCAGATGATTTACTATACGGTATTCATCTGCCGGACAAACAGGATATCCTTGTGTATGCTGAACAATTTCTTCATTCATACCTGATCGGGTTACACTGATTAATCCTTCAGACATGCCAAAAATATTTTGGAAGCGACAACCAAATACTTGAGTCATACGCTGAACAAGCTCTTCCCCTACACGAGAACCGCCTACTTGAATAATTCGCAAACTAGGAAATGTTCCTTGGCGTTCTAGCAATTCTGCCATATCGCACCACAGTATTGCTGCTGGCGGGACCAAGGCTGTGTTTGTAACCTTATGTTCATCAATGAGATCAAAACACGTATCTGGATCAGGAGTTGGGGCTATTACTAGAGTTCCGCCACAATGGAATGTTCCCAATACTCCAGGAGCAGAGAGAGGAAAATTATGTGCCATTGGCAGGGAAACCAAGTATACAGTTGTATCATCAAAATTATTGGCGAGGACATTATATCGAACACAGCAAAGGTATTCACAATGTACTCGTGCAATCAACTTTGGAATGTTTGTTGTTCCCCCAGAAAGTAAAAAGCAAAATAGACTATCTGCTGTTACCTGATCTTCTGGTAATTCTGAACTATCTGTGGTTATCATGTCTTCAAAGCTGATAAACTCTTCTGCGTCTCCATTTACAATAACATGGCGAAGTTCTTTATGTTGTATCTGTAATTCACGCGCCATAGCACGATAGTCAAATGTATTTACCTCATCTGCACAAATATATGCTTTGGCATTTACAGATTTTATAAAAGCTGAAATTTCAACCTGCCGATGAGCTGGTAAGGCAAGAACAGGTGCTACTCCCAACCGGGATAAAGCAAAAAGAGCTACTACGAATTGCCAACAATTTGGGAGTTGTAGGACTACATGATCTCCAGAGTGAAGGCCAAGTTTTGAAAAACCTTTTGCTACTTTTTCAACCAGTTGTTTTAAGTCCGCATAACTGAGTGAAGTACCTCCATCAATTATTGCGGTACGTTCATTATATTTTTTTACAATATTATTCAAAAAAGTATTTATTGTTTCATTACGCCAATAACCATCATGCCGATATCGATCTATGAATTCCGTTGGCCATCCCAAATCAGAGGCATGAAGCATAGCTGTTCTCCTTAATCAGGCTAGTTATCCTGCTTGGCTACATAGTTTATGGCAGTTATTGCACCAAGAATGACGCCGCCTAAGGCTATATAAATTGCTCCTTCATAACCCATCCGGCCGGCCAATGTCATTCCTAATCCGCCGACTCCCATGGCGATAAACTGGTAAACGCTGAATTGGACTGTATAATCTGTTGCAGGACTTTTTTGAGAAACTCGATCCATCATGAGCGTACTGAGCATGGTAACGGAAGGGACATAGCCTAAAAAATGAGCTAAAACTGCCATGACGACTACTGGTTCCGATGTATAGCCCCAAGCTACGAAAAGAACCGAAACTACGCTTAGAAATTGCATAACAATGCAATAGTACGTCATTTTATTTCGCCCAAAGCGCGAAATCATCCATCCAGTTAAAAGACTGGAAAGGATACCCATAATGGGGCCTAATACGTCTACAACGAAACCGATACGCTCAAGAGACCATTGATTGTCCACCAATGCGGGAGTCAGGAGGCTATAAGCGATAGTGATCCCCATAGGAAAAAGAAAGAGCATTGCCAACCATTTTAAAATGTTCGGTTGACGCCAAAAGCTAAAGAGGCGGCTGACGGCCTGCCAGCCTTGGTATGGCTGAATATGGAACTCAGGTTCTTTGAAGAAAAGAAGCTGAACCCAAGAGACAGCAGTGCCTGCTGCTAAAATCAGAACGGCAACTTGCCAACCAACACTTGGATAGGCCATCAGCACAAGACCTGCACCGATCATGAATCCAAACATTCCGCCGGCAGTTTGGATACCATTTCCGATTCCTCGCTCTTTTTCCGTAAGAAGGGAGCAGACCAAACCATCGGTGGCAATATCTTGAGTCGCGCCACAGATAGCCATAAAAATGCATAGCAAATAAACCATGCTAAAGTTGGTCGCTACATCTAGGCTGGAAATAAAGCAGAGTAAAACAACTAATAGTGACTGCATTAGTAGGAGCCAGCCACGAAAATGTCCTATTTTGGGAGTAAATCGAAATTTGTCTACTATTGGCGACCATAAAAATTTGCAGGCACCAATCATACCAAGTACATATACAGAACTGATTTGCTCCAGAGATGCACCCTGTTTACGTAATATTGCAACAAGTGCTACAGAAAAAAAACTTAAACCAAGGTATTGTGTTGTATAAAGACTTGCAATCAATGACCATACTGATAATGGTTTCTGTGAGATAATTTTAAACATAACTTTCCTCTTCCTATGTTAATCTAAGGTGCGACGATAGCAACGAATAGAAAGAATACAAACAATAAGTAATATAAAAATAAGAGCTGCAAAATCTACAATGAAATCTTGAAATTCATTACCTTTTAATAGGATACCGCGTACTATTCGCAGAAAATGTGTTACTGGTAAAATTTCCCCTAACCATTGAGCCCATTCAGGCATTCCTCTGTATGGAAACATAAAGCCAGAGAGAATAATAGACGGTAACAGAAAACCTGATGATGCCTGATTAGCCTGCATTTGGTTTTTGGCAATTGATGAAAAAACAAATCCCAATGCTAAATTTGAACAAATAAAGATTACACAGACTAGGAATAATAGAGCCATTGAACCTAGCATGGGCACATGGAAAAGGACTTTAGCCGCAGTCATGATAACGATAATTTGACCAAATCCTATTAAGATATATGGTGAAATTTTTCCAAGCATCATCTCCATCGGCTTAATGGGAGCGACCAAAAGGCTTTCCAAGGTTCCACGTTCCCGCTCCCGGGTCATGGCCATTGAAGTCATCATGATCATGGTTGATGAGAGAACTACGCCGAGAAGTCCTGGAACAACACTGAAAGCAGATTCATTTTCTTCATTGTAGCGGCGGTGAACTAGGAGTTCGTATGGAGCTTCCCCCTGTTTCAGTTCGGAAAGGGGGCCGGTGAGGTCTGCATTGATAGCTGTCGGAGCGATACCGGAGAGGGCCGCAATGGCAGCTGAGGTGGCAGAAGGATCTGTAGCATCAGCTTCCACAAGCACTTGGGGATGTTCACCTCGTGCTACTTTTGTTGAAAAGTTTACAGGAATATTAATTACAAATTGCGCTGATCCGTTTGCAATTGCGCGTTGTGCAGTTTCTTCAGAGGCATGCCGATCAATAATCTGGAAGTAGTCGGAAATTTCTAGAGCACTGACCAGGGAGCGGCTCATTACTGACTGGTCAGCATCTACAACAACTGTAGGTAAGTGCTTGGGATCAGCGTTAATCGCATAACCAAACAGTAGGAGCTCCATCAGAGGAACGCTCAGCAACATGGAAAAAGTTGCCTTATCACGTTTCATTTGGATGAGTTCCTTAATAAGTAGCGCGAAAAAACGACGGAAGGAAAATCCGCTAAACATTTCCTGTCTCCGTATTTTTTTGCTTCTTGGCCCGATTCATGAGCAAAATAAACAAATCTTCAAGTGAGGCTTGTGCTTCCGTCCAGATGAGACAGGGATCATTGCGCCATGGCATCAGGGCTTGCTCAAGCAATGTTGCGTCAGCCCCCCCTACATGCAGATCATTACCAAAAGGAATTACAACATCGACATGTCGTTGAGCTCCAATTCTTTGTCCGATACGGGTTAATACTGAGGGCGCAATCCCCTGTTTTACGCTCAACGAGTACATTTTTAATGGGAATTGGGCTACAAGTTCGCGACTTGTTCCGCAGGCGAGTAATTTCCCATAGGCAATGTAGGCAATACTGTGGCAACGTTCCGCTTCATCCATATAATGTGTTGATACAAGCACAGTAATACCTTCTGCTGCGATAGCATGAATTTCTTCCCAGAATTCTCTTCGAGCATTAGGATCGACCCCGGCTGTAGGCTCATCGAGAAGAAGAACTTTAGGATTATGCATAACGCAACTTGCTAAGGCTAAACGTTGTTTCCAACCTCCAGAAAGCGCTCCGGCAAGCTGTTTACGCCGTTCCCATAACCCCAATTTATGTAATACCGCAGTAGTTTCATGCCGGATATTATCTAATCCATAGATTCTGGCCGTAAATGCCAAGTTTTCTTCCAGGGTCATATCTTCATAAAGCGAAAAGCGCTGCGGCATATACCCGATTTGAAGTTTTATCTGATCTGCTTGTGTTCGAATATTAAACCCCAGACAGGTTCCATCGCCTGCGTCTGGAGTAAGCAGACCGCACATCATGCGAAGAGTGGTCGTTTTTCCTGAACCATTTGGTCCTAAAAATCCCATAATTTGTCCCTGGGGGACATTCAGGTCTAAAGAGTCGACGACAACTGTCGTACCGAATTTTTTAGTAAGACCATGTACCTCAATGGCATTTGTCATTTGGAGAACACCACCGTCACAGGCTGACCAGGATGAAGAGGGGTACTAAGTTCTAAAGGAACGGCTTCTACCAAAAATGCCAGTTTTTCTGACTGATCACGAGAATAAAGGACTGGTGGACGATAGGAGGCTTCTGGGGAGATATAACTGATCTTTGCAGGGATTTCTTTTTCAGAACCTTCACATCGGAGCGCGATGCCGGATTTTGTTTGTAGAAGAGTGATTTGTTGGGGCGAGAGATAAAAACGAGCCTTAATATTTTGAGAAGGAAGTAATTCTACTACAGCCTGGCCCCCAGGTACGGTTTCACCTGGACGGAATATAATATCTGTTACGACTGCATTTTCAGGTGCGATAGCAGTTCGCAGAGCAAGATCTGCCTGCGCTTGTCGTACAGAAGCTTCTCTTACCTTTATAGTATGTTGCGCTGAAAGAATTTCTTCATCTCGTCCAATACTAAGGCGAGCAAGTTTGAGTCTACTTTCCGCTGCTCGAATTTTTGCTTCCAGAGCTAGTTTTTCTGAGCGCAGTTTATCTACATCGTTGAGGGATACTGCTCCAGTTTTACTAAGGTTATGCTGCCGATGATAATCTTTTGAAGTATATGCAAGGTTTGCTTTCAATTCTTGAACATCAGCTTCCAGAGCTCTAATCTCCTCTGAACGTTCAGATGCTTTAAGGTTTTCTAATTCATTTTCAGCAACTGTCAGTTCTGATTTCGCCTTTTCTAGAGCAGCTTGTTCTCTTCCTGCGTCTAAGGTAAATAATATTTTTCCTGTTTGTACAGTTTCTCCTCTGGATACAGTCAATGTTTCTACAATGCCACTCTCAGGTAGAGAAACTCTGACAAAATCACCTTCTATATATCCTTGTATTTCATTTTCATTACTACTATGACAGCCAGATAAAATAGAAATAGTAAGGACAGACAATACCACAAAAGATTTCATATTATCTCCTGCCACTATGGTGTATTCCTTTAAAGGCATACACCATAGTGATGTCATTCGATTAGAATTTTTTTGTGAATGTCACGCCAAACATACGGGGATCAATAAGACTGACTACGGTATTCTGGTCAAAAGTTGAATTCATTGCGCTATAATAAGCCGCTGATGCCAGAGCTTCCTTACCCAGAAGGTTTCTTACCCAAAAGTTAACTTCATAGGAGTCGTTACCGAAACCAAAGTTGAGGTCTACGGTACTATATCCACCTTGTGCAATAGTATTTTCGATATCAAAATAGTACTTTGACCGATAGCGCAACGTCACGTCTGCGCTAGCAATAAGATTATCCCACGGCAACGCGAAATCATAACCAAGATTGGCCCGTGCCGTTACCTTTGAATGATACTGCTGTTGCTTACCAGAAGCATCAAAGGAACCACCACCTGCGGTTAATGGTGCATCGTCAAAGTCTTCATATGTCGCATCGGAATATCCGACCCCTGCACCGATACGGATACCGTTATCAAATTTTCCATTGAGGTCGACTTCCACACCATATGACCTACTTCTGGGGGCATTTATGATCCCTGTAGACATGGTCATAGCATCATACGCGAGAACCTGCTGATCTCTCCAGTCGATGTAGAAGAGAGAAGTGTTCAGGCTAAGCTTACCGTCCAGGAAAAGATTCTTCATGCCCACTTCATAGTTAAGAGTCGTTTCTTCATCAAATTTGAAGGCGTCATCATAAAAGAGGGAGGTCGTAAATCCGCCAGATTTGTATCCTCTACTTACACTTGCATATATGTTATTATTTTCATTGATGTTGAACTTTATGCCAGCACGAGGTGTGACATAAACTTTATCCCAGTCATCATCATATTTTCTGACCATATAAAGGCCATAGGCAGGCGTATCCCAGAAGTCGAGATAGGAGTCACCAAGATTGGAAGAGGCATTAAAGTTATAAGTTTTTTTATCATAGCCTACGCGAGCGCCGCCGAATACTTGCCATGAGTCATTAATGTCGTATGAAGCATCGCCAAATGCGGCGACAGACCAGGATTTTTGATTGCCTTTAAGATCCAGGTCGGCATGATTTGCATTTTGCGACCACGGATAGTAGGCAGAACCCGACAGCCAAGTATTGGTAATGCCATAAGTTCTGTCAGTTTTGCTGTAGTCTGCGTAAGCGCCAACTACATACTTAAAGCTCATATCTTCGGGAGAAGTAATGCGCAGTTCCTGAGAGATTTGGTCAAATTCTTCTTCAAAAGAACCATGATCACGATAGTTATAACCTGTAAAGCCCATGCTAGAGTCATACATCGCATTGGCATTGTTAAAAAATCCGACAGGACCATAATTTCCTTTATAGTCAAGTTCAGTCCTGCGATAGCCAGTTATTGATGTAAACTTATAGCCACTGTCGAAATCATGATTGATTTCGAGTTTTGCCCCACCTTGGTCAAGCGAGCCTCCAAAAGGATCGGCAACATTATAATCACGCTGACCATCTTTATAGTCAGCCAAAGTCATCACCGCACCATCTGTGCGATCCTGAGTTTGGATATCGACACTGAAATCGAGTGTCGTGTTGTCGCCGAGCATCTGGAACCAGCTCAACCGACCTTGGTAATTTTCCTGTTTCCCTATCTCGTTGTTGCCTGCTCGGTTATCCCAGACGCTTCCTACATGATCGTAGGCAAAAGCGCCACGCAAGGCAGCTCTTCCATCGAGAAGAGGAAAGTTGCCGACAACTTCTGTTTTGAATTGTTCTTTGTTACCTCCTCCTATAGAAAAGTAGCCTTCATATTTAGTCGGGTCTGCTTTTTTGGAGTTGATATTGATTGCTCCACCGAGGGTATTGCGGCCATACAGGGTACCCTGAGGGCCGCGCATCACTTCGATTTGCTCAACATCAAGAAGGTTGCTCATATAGTTATGAACGAGAGAAAGAGGAACCCCATCAAGAAATACGCCGACAGACGGGTCAGTTTCAATTTCAGCTGAACCGACTCCACGGATCCCCAGATAGGTCGTATAGGCGGAACCAGAATTGCCTCGCCCCATCATGACGTTTGGAGTTGCTGTAAGGAGCTTCTCTGTATCGGTAATATGTTCAGCCTTCATCTGATCGGGAGTTGCGATATCAAGACTGATTGGAACGGTATTTTCAGCTTCCGTTCTTTTTTGAGCTGTAACATTAATTACAGCAAGAGGTTTTTTCCCCTCAGCAGAGCCAGATTCTTCTGCAAATGCTGTTGCTGGTGCTGCTAATGCAGCCAGAAGCAACAGCATTGTAAGATTATTCCAGCCTCTTTTCATAACCCATTCTCCTTTTTACTCCTCATGAAGGTTAAAGAAAGAACTTAAAAATGAAATTCTTTATCATTTTTAAGGTATGCCTTTAGTTGTCTTTGTGAGGTACAGTAACAAAAGAAATTTTCGTTAAGCCTGCTTGTTGTGCCAATGCAAGTACATGTGCAATATTAGCATATTGAGTTGCCTGATCTGCATGTAAATGAATTCTTGCATCCTTTCCGTCTAATACGGCAATATTATTTAATTCAGTTAAGAGAGCAGTTTCATCAAGAGGTACTCCATTTAAACTAAATACTCCATATTCCGATATTTCAATAGTAATGTCTTTATCTTGAAGTTCATGCTTTTCTGCATTTTCTTTCGGAAGATTTAATTTAAATGCTTGATGCATAACTGGTGCCGTAATAATAAAAACAATCAGCAGAACAAGCATAATATCTACTAATGGAGTGATGTTTATATCACGCATGATATGGTGAGACATTGGAGCAAGTAAGCGCCCTTTTTTACTTGAAATCATTATATTGCTCCTGGTAGTTTATTTTTCAGTGAGAGGGCGCTGACCCGTAACAAGAAATGTTTGAATATCTTGAGCAAACATTCCCATTTCTTCCAACCGTGCACTATTTCCACCGGAGATCGCATTATTTCCAAGAACAGCAGGAATAGCCACAAAAAGCCCAAATGCTGTCATAACGAGAGCTTCACCTATGGGGCCAGCAACCTGATCAATTGTCATTTGCCCTCCACCACTCAATGCCATCAAGGTATGGTATATACCCCATACGGTACCAAAGAGTCCTACAAAAGGTGATGTTGCTCCTATAGAGGAAAGCATAGTTAGCCCTTTATTTTGAGAGTTAGCCATTTTATCAAGGGCATTGGCTAAACTTCTTACAATCCAATCTGCTTTTGCATTTGGATCACGAAAATCTTTTTCAACGTAGTCGTCAAAACCTTTGGCTGCATAAATACCTTCCTGAGCAAGTATCTTCCAAGGAGATGAATCATCTGCAATTGATGCGATAGATTCTTCCAATGAGTTGTTACGCCAAAAGTTTTTTGCAATACGCCGCTGAAGCTTAAACTTTTTTTGTCGTAAAAAACTTATTCCCATTATCGTCCAAGAAATTATTGACATAAGGAGAAGTATGACTGCTACAGCATGGCTGATGATATCACCATGAGCCCATATGCTAATAAGATTAAATTGCTGATTCATTTTATAGCTCCTGTGTTCAGTTTTCTGCCAGTGAAAAGTTCACTACGATATCGTATTGATGATCCGTAGCTAGTCCATTAATCTTATGAGGTTCAAATCGCCAACGGCGGACGGCATTTACTGCAGCCTTGTCCAATCGCGAAAAGCCACTTGAAGTTTTGACGGTCACTGTGCCGGCGGACCCATCGGCTTTAACTAAAACTTCTAGGGTGACGCTTCCCTGTTCTCCCTTTCGCCGAGAAAGGGATGGATATGAAGGTTTCACTCGACGTAAAACGATAGCATCCCCCCCAGATGAACGCTTGGGAGCAGTTTGACCTAAGGGAATGGTAGCTGGTTTGACTCCGGTTGCTGAAGATGGCGTCCTCGGACCAGTTGGCAAGGAGGAGGGCGTTTTTTTCGGCACAGATGAAGAACTGGGTTTCACAGGTGCAGGTGTTTTTTTGGGCTTTGGGGGTTGTATTGTTTTTTGGGGAGGTACGACGGGTTTGGGCTCTATCTTCACAGGTTCAGGCTCTGGTTCAGGCTCTGGCTCAATAGGAAGTGGCTCTACAGGATCAGGTTCTTGTTCCAGCGTATTCGATTCAGTTGAAAGAGGGACGATGTTTTCTGTAGGCGTCATTTGTTCTTGAACGACAGCAAAGTCTACATAGATATTATCTTCTTTGGAATTTAAATTATAGCTAGAAAACTTCGATCCAAGAAAACAAATGATAAATAGTATTATTATATGCATAATGGATACACATGATAATACTGTTAATGTCGTTTCCTTATGTAGTTTGTTCTCTATCATGATGTTACACCATAATAAATTCCTAGAACTTTAATTGTAAAAAATAAATACATTTAATATATGACATATAAATTGTAGCTATTAATTATTTGGTAGTATAACTATAGAGATTTTTTACAATATTTATTATATTGAAACTAATTCTTATTAGTATCAGACTGACAGGATCTTCTTTCGGTGAGAATGATTTTCAAAATCTCTTCTAGTCGGAAAAGAAATTCATTGTCAATAGATAAGCTTATATTTAAGCAGTAAAGTTGTTCAATTTTTTATTTTATTCTATTGATATTTTTATATTTTTTTATAAATCGTCAAAAATAGTCTAATAAAGCAGGATGTTATACTTTTTTTGGGGGGGGATAGAAAAAAATAATCAATAATATTCATATGATATTAAAATAGGTGTTTTCATATGAGCAGACAGGAAAGAGAAGCTACTCAGACATGGCAAGGACATTTTTTTTGACATCGGGCTAAGTCTGGACTAGGATCAATTGAAAAAGAGGTGGCTTATGTCACAGAATATTATTCCCATGCATCAGGCAAAAAGTTCCCTGTCCAGGCTGGTAAAACGTGCCGCCGCTGGTGAAGTCATTTTTATTGGCAGCTATGGGCGTGCGGAAGCCGCTCTTACTCCGGTAACCAGTGCCATGCCGAGAAAACGTCTTGGTATTCTGGAAGGAAAGCTGACGATTCCTGATGATTTTGACGCGCCCCTGCCACCCGATATCCTTGCCGCATTTGAGGGGAACTGACATGCGGCTGTTGCTGGATACCAATGCGTTGCTCTGGGCGCTGACCAACTCCCCGCGCATCGAACCTGTGAGGGATTTGCTGCTTGCGGAAGAGAATGATATCTTCGTCAGTACTGTGTCGTGGTGGGAAATCGCCATAAAGACACGGATAGGTAAGCTGGATGCCCAGTTGCCAGTTCTTCGTTCGGCTGCTGAAGAAAGCGGTTTTCTGGAACTCCCGCTTCTCGGTTCGCATGCCGAAATGCTGGCGGGACTTCCGAGATATCACAACGATCCCTTTGACCACATGCTGATAGCGCAGGCCATGTCCGAGCCTATGCGGCTGATCAGCGGGGACGGAGTGTTGCCCCGGTATACCCCGCTGGTGATATCCATCTAAAAAGCACCGTGAAGGCGTCCCGGCCAATTTCCATTGGCCGGGATTTTTATTTACCTATCAAGCTGTTCTCGAACGCGTTCGGCGGCATAGCGTCCTGCATTGTTCAGCATCCTGACCCATGCATTCCTGCTGGGAGACCACTTGAAGCCGTGCCTTTTGAGCAGGGAACGGACATCTGCCTCCGGTTTGTCGGGGAAGATGAACATCACCCTGTTTTCCTCCACATCCTCACGATATGTATAGCCGTTGCCTTCCTGTTCGCGGGTGACGTTCCGTTCTGCCGCGCGTTCCAGTTCCCGGATACGCTGTTCGACGCGTCGGATGTTGGCATTGCTGTTCTGGAGGGAAAAGGATGCGAATCCGATGCGTCCACAGAAGTCCGGCTTGAGCAGCTCCTCTGCCTGGGACTGAGTCAGGCCCAGTTCGAGCAGGGCGGGAATCTGCCTGTCCGGTGTCTTACCTTTGCGGATGGCTGCATTGGCCGCTTTCATGAGTGCGTGGCTGCGTTTCATCGATTCCAGCTTTTCCTTCAGCTTGACCAGAGCGTCCGGATCATCGCTGGAAATGCCGCCTGTGCCGACAGCCGCGGCTTTTTGTTCGTAATATTCTGATTTGTCAAGGCATTCAAATGACTTTCCAAAAGTGTTGTGAATACGCTCCCGATAGCGGCGATCCCTCTTCTCGGAATGGTGCCCGACGAGTATGGGTTGGCCGAAGGGGATGGCTTCCGCCATTTTATGGGCTTGATCATGCAGGCGTTCAGCCTCCTCTTTGAGCTGTTCAGCCTTTTTCTTATAGCGTTTCCGCCTTGCTTCCTGTTTTTCTTCATATTCGTTCATAACAGTGTTCCTTTTGGGGGCTGCGTTCATAAGAGGAAGGCCCCCGTTTTGTACAGAGGGCCTTCGTACATATTGGTCATGAGGGATTGGCTGACGGTATTGCTTCTTCCGTTCCGTTTCCGACCTCTTCAAGCTTGTTCATGAGTTCCGTGGTTGCATAGGCCATGGTATCCACCTGAACATCGGGGAGGAGATGTTCCAGTACTTCTTTCTTGATGGCCGCATATCTGCCCGTGTACACCGGGCGTTCCGAGGTTCCCGTATTCTCGACCAGAAAACGGTATCCCTCTTCAAGCATCCTCTGGTGGTTGGGGCAGAACGAGTATCCGGTCACCGTGTACTTGCCGAAGCAGTTACGCAGGTATTTGTTGAGCAGAAGGCAGCCTGTTTCAAAACGTTCGAGGCAGACGGGACATTGATGCTGTTCGAGAGTGACAAAGGATTTATCCGGCATGGCATTCTCCTGCAGGCGAGAGCGTAAGGAAAAATGAAGCTGTCTCCATATACGTCATGAGCTCCATGCGAGCCTCCATCGTTCGGGCCGGGGCTGCGAGAGTATGAAGTCAATGGTCTCCTGCACGATTTCCAACGCCTGCTTGTACCATAAGAGTCCTGTGTCGGTTTTGGACGTTTTGTAGATGAGCCAGTCTCCGACGACAGCGACGACCTTGATACCTTTCAGAAAAAACGAACCTTTTGAGTTGCAATAGCTGTCGAATGTACTGGGCTTGGGTGAGATTGAAAACTCTTCCTGGACAATCCGCAGCGCGTCGGCCGCGGAAATATTCTTCTGGTTGTCTTCCCAGAGCTGGTACTTGGGCATGTAGTGATACTTTCCGCACAGGGGAGAGATGTTGCCGATCAGTTCTTCGATCCGTTGTTTTGCATTCTGCCAATCAACTTCAATGTAGTAGTCGTTTCCTGCCTGGAACACGTCGTAAAGATTCGGCAAGGCGAGCTCGTCGAGAACATGGTTGATGCCGCTGCTGTTGTAGGAACTGCGCATGTATCCGATTTTGAAGAGATGATCGGGATAGAGTCTGGACGGCATTTCCATAAAGAAACTAATATGTTCATCGAAAGATGTGGAGTCCACAGGAACAGGGAGGCCGACTTCTTCCGCTTTTTCCCGAGTCCTCCTGGCGGCCCATGTGCCGTATTCGGGGGACATGGGCGCGATGTCTTCCGGCCTGTTGGCCCATAGCCACTCAATAAGTTCTGAATTGATGCGGCATATGCGCAGGCTTTCCTCCCAGTTTTCGGAGTAGGCAAGGCTGATGTCCAATCCCATGACAATCCTCCATGAGCGCACGGGGCGCATTTGTCCGTCCATAAAAGAAAACGCCCCGGAAAGGGGCGTTTTTACAGGAATGGCGGTTTGGTTGGCTATTTGAGGGAAGAATCGTCTTCCGTATTTTCGTCCGGTTCTTCCCGGATAAAGGAGAGCAGCGCATGCCAGCCCTCTTTCAAGCTGCGGCGGGCTGTCCATGCGGCAAGAAAGACGAAGATGGTGACGGCAACGGCGGCAACAGTGCCGTTAATGGTGTTTCGCGAGATAAGTTCGGGAACGGCCCCAAAAAGAAGGGCAAGGCCAACGAGTACGAATATCACGAGCTTGAGGACGCAGAAGGTCCGCCAGCTTCTGGCTGTTTTGCCGCTGCCGGAGATGCCGGATTTTTTCATTTCGTTCATGGAAACCTCCTATGGGATGGAATGATGGTGTGTACATGAACATTGCGTCCGGCGGGCGTAAATGATCAGCAGTCTTGACTGATGAAGGATACGAGGCTGTCGAGCAGGGTTATTGCCTGGCCCGGATTGAAAGCCGTAATGAACTTGGCGATATTTTCGCTGCCGCAATCGCAGATGGTTTTTCCGGTACTGTAGGAACGAACAAGAGTACCGTCACAGAACCAGCCGTGGGTGTCGTTGCCTTCAACTACTTGAATGGCCCGGTTCCGCAGGTAGGCGATTTCCGAAGGGTAGATGAGCTGTGTATCGGGCATGGATGCTCCTTTACGGGATGCGGATGAAAAGGAAGCAGCCAGCCCCCGCGGCAGGGCGGAGCCAGGCTGCTTCCAGGCAGGGAACACGCTGGGAATAGTGCCTTTATTCCACAGCAGGATAGAGACGGAGTGTGCGGCTGACGTATACGGGCGGCACATCCGGCTGTCTGAGCATTTCATTAGGGTTGTTTTCATCCTCCATGAGAGGAATACCGATGAGCCGGCCTTCCGAATTGCAGTCCAGCTCATAAACGGGACTGCCAGGCCTGGAATCAAACCGGAACCATATGCCGGGCAACAACTCCTGTGCCGGGACGGAGAGGTCTTCCTCTTCTGGAAGGCTATCCGTCGGGGGAAGGGACTCGTGATGGGTATGGACAGCGATTTGGCAGTCACCTGTGAGATGCAGCAATGTGCGAAGCTGAGTGTTTTCCGCCTCGGTGTATTCTTCAAGCCTGGACATGTCTTCGGGGAGATGAAAACGCTGTCCATGCAGGGAAAAGCTGAGGCCGGCCTTTGCCGCTGAATAGACGGATCGCATGGGCTCTTCGACGGCACTGGCGCGGAGATCCGCATCCAGAGAGTGTTCCTCATCCAGAGGAATAGTGAACAGAATGGCAATGCAGTCTTCCGCAACGTCCATATTTCTGCTGAAATACAGAAGTTCGCGATTAAAGCAGAGGTTTTCGCTGTCCAGAAGCGGAGATGGGGATCTGGGATCGATAAGGCGCAGAAGCCGTCTGCCCTCACCGCGTTCGGTAAGGACAAGTCCGGTAAGCAGACTCTGCGTTTTGCCCATCTGGTTGGAGAGCCACTCAAAGACTTTTGCTCTGCCGACGATGAGTTTTTTGATTTTTTCGGGGTTAAGATAGAATTCAGCACACAGAAGATGCCGCAGGTTTTGTTCCGCCAGAAGTTGTTCCTCATATAGGCTGTGGCGCTTCTGCAGGAGGCGGAGTTCCCTGCGGGTAGGCTGGATGGCTTCCCAGTCTCTGGAACTGTGGGTGCAGGTCCAGTGCATGGGGAGTTCCGTATCGCCGCTGTCGAAAAAGGCGGCGAGGTTTTCATTTACGGAGGCCTTGCCGCCGGTGAACCACCAGTGCAGGAATGCTCCGGTATAAGAAGCGACACTTGCCCCCGTATAGACAATGGCGCGTTCGGTGCAGCTTTCCTGTACGGCTTCCTCAGGAGGAAAAACCGCTTCGCTGCAGTACTGCGCCAGCATGCTTTGCCGTGGGACTCTGCGCATGATGCGCAGGGGGATGGCATAGCAGGTCCAGTCTCCCAGAGACATCCGGTAGTCGAGCAGGAGGTCGGGATATGAGGTGCCCGTTGCGTATTCCTGGGGCGCATCATGTCTGAATGCCGAGGCCAGGCCTGTGATGAAGCCGTTGCGGAACTCGGCGCTGTCCGTGCATGTGATGAGGATGTCCGGGGTATAGCCGAGGGCTTCGCGGATGTCTCCAAGAGAATGTACCCGTCGATTGTATGCTGCGATTTCGACTCCCCGGGCTGCGATGCCGGCGCGTCGTACCGCTTCCACTTTGGGCAGGCCGATGTCACACAGATTGTGGGCCTGTGGGCCGATATTTTCGATACTCACGACGTCGTCGTCGAAGATGCTGATGTTCCTGAAGCCCATACCCAGCAATATGCGCCATTGCCAGTTGCCCAGCCCTCCGGCGCCGACGATGGCTACGGAAACGCTGCGGATGCGGGACAGGGGCAGGGAGGAGGAAAAGCGGATATCCGCGTCGTCGAGGTTGAGATCGCTGCGGTGTCCGAGGTCTGCCAGATGGTTTTCAAGTTTGCCGATCCAGTCGGTATAGAGAGTGTCGAAGTCTTCTGCTACGGGCAGGGGCGTTCCTCCGGCCTCGTTTTCCAGACTTTGGGGATGCTGGTTAGCTTCGCTGAAAATGCTCATGGAATCTCCTATGATCCGGCACGGCATTTCCCGCCGTGCCGGGTTGATATTGGGGACTCAGCCCTTCACGGCTGCGGAAACTTCAACGCGGGTATCCCGGAAGAATTTCGTTTCTTCCAGTGCCACCGTCTTTGCTCCGAACAGAAACAGGTCAAACGCGCCGGGAATAAGGACATCAACAGGGAGTTCGCTTCCGAAAACGGTCATGTATCGGAGACCGTTTTCCATAATGGCCAGAGTAGGTTCGGGCAGATTGAAGCCGAGATGGTAAAGGATGTCGAGAGGGTCATCTCCCACATTAAGCAGGATTTCATCGTACTGTTCGGTGGCGGTGCAGGTTGCGAACAAGGCAAGCAGGTACAGGATGGTCCCGTCACATGGATTTTCCGCGCTGGAAAGTCCGATGAGGCGGAATACCGCCACGGCAAGGGGCCCGGCCGTATCCAGGTTGAGATGTGTTCTTTCCGGATCGAGCCGCAGGGCACGGCTGATGTCCTCCCATACCTCTATGCACCATTTGAACTCTTCCCGCGAGGGCTTGGTGAGTCCATGGGCAACTCCCCGGTTTTTCAGCCAGTCGGCCGCGGCGAAGGCTGTCTGAACAATGGCGGCGGGAGAGGGAGCAAGGGAGGACAGGCAGTCTTCCTCCTCCGGAAATAGGGAGGGTTCAGTCGTGCATTCTCTTCTGTCCGTTGCAGTATTTTTTCCCTTCGGATCCCCGTCATACAGCCATTTCCAGTCCCCATCCTCGTGACGATAAGTTGTTTTCAGGGGAGTAGCATCGAAGCTGCGGGATGCTGCAAAGGCCCCCCGCACATTGTTTATGAGGATATCGTTGAGCTGGGCACGGCGTTCCTGACTCAAGGCTGCATTGTACACCTGGCTGCTCGTGGTGATCAGCAGAGCTGCTGAAGTACGGGTGAACAGGGGGTAGTAAGTCACGAAATCCGCTTTCACTTCTCCGGCGGCATTGACCACAATGTAGAAACGGTAGTCATCCTGGTACCCCATTTCCTCACGTGATTCCTGCTGGGTGATGTCCGTCGAACTCCAGAAAACCCCGTGGGGTCCATGCGAGTGAAGGTGACAAAGGTAACGGTGCAAGCCGTGTTCCTTGTAGTATTCATTACTGGAAAGCATTTCCGTATACAGCAGGTAGTCGTCGACATTGATGCTGACTTCTCCGGAAGACGCCTTCTGCCCAGGGATGAAAAGGTCAAAGGCTAACCACTTGGGTTTGACGCTGTGGGCCCTTTTGAGCGTGAGCATGACGGCCAACTCCTGACGAGCCAGTTTGTCCACGCAATAACGGATTTCTTTCCAGACTGTCCCGCTGATAAGCAGCGTGGGAATCTTTTCGGATTTCAGCGCGTCCTCAAGGCTGGCTTTTTCGGGCAGCAGAAGAGGATGGATCATTTCATAGGAAGAAAGGCGCTCGATATCAAAGTCATCAAGACGAAACGCAGGAGGCGCAAAAGTAAATTCCGTGGAGTTCGACTTGCCCGAAGCAGACAGGGAACGTTCGGGAAGAGCCGGAACATTTGTTTCCTGCACTTGTTTTTCGGTACCGGCGGCAGGTTTCTTTTTCATAATACTCCTCCAGTTTAATGGGCTATGATGGTTTGTTTCATGAGATCCCCCGGTATCCAGCGAAACTCCACCTGGTTCATGGGGATGAGATTGTGGATGCTTCTGTAGATATTCAGAAGCTGGTGCGCTCTGGTGCGGTACAGTCCCGTCACTTGGGCGATGATGAGCTCCGAATCCATGCAGATGCGGATTTTGCGTTTGTATGGAGCGAGAGTCCCATGTCGATGCAGCCAGGACGCAGCCATGAGCAGAGCTGATGCCTCTGCCAGGTTGTTGGTAGGTTGTCGGCCAACAGGTGGGGTGACGTGCGCCCGTTCGATATGGACAAGGGGTTTGCAGGCATCCCTGATTGCGAGATGCTCAAGACTTGTTTCCGGCAGGCAGGGAACGGAATAAACGGCATAGCTGGCCTGAGCATCAGCCTCGCCATACACGCCGTTGCAACGGCAGGCGCCGTCTGCGTAGACAAGCAGCGCGCGCATCAGAGCGCCTCCGCGTATTTTTCGTCGGAGCGGCGTAGGTTCATGTTTTGTTCACGGCAGACGAGTGCCTGACTGATCTCAGGGTGGAGTTCTATGCCGTTTATACCGTCAAGCTGAGACATGTAGCGAGAGTCGAGGGAGCCAAGGCAGACGCTAGTTGAGATCAGTGCTCTGTCTCTTCCATAGACCAGGCATTCGGCCAGTGAAGTCAGCGAGTCATTGAGTACCAGATTTGAGGGCAGGGCTCCTTCGCAGTTTCCACACTGCTCACGCAGGCAGTCCCATACGCCGTTCATGTACGCCGATGTCCTGATATATTCGTTCAGACTGTCGACCGGGGTGACAGTGTTTTTCCCTGAGGAGTGGCGTTTCATGATGGTTCTGGCAATGGCATGCGCAAATCCGATGTCCGCAGTTATGGCATTGCCGAGGCAGGAGAGAAGCATTCGGGAAGGAGCATAGCTTTTTACATACAGGCAGTTCCTGAACCACAGGGCATAGAGCAGGCGCTGCAGTGTGAAGGCGTGCCAGATGACGAGGGCCGGCTGGGTTCTCCAGCTGAGCTGCTGGGGAGAAGACGTCATGATCAGAGGGCCGCAGAACGCACACAGCGGCGCGGCTACGCAGGCAATGGTGAACTCCAGGCTGGGAACCGTATCGGAGGAAAGTACCGCCGATTCATCGTCAGCCGTCTCTAGGCAGAGACATGGGTCGGCCCTTTTGCCGAAGCATCGTTTAAGATTTTCCCTCAGCCATACGCCGATGCTGTTCATTATGGCTTCGTAGAACAGCTCGTTGTCGTGCGTCTTTTTAATAATGAGCACAATCTGGCTCAGTGCCGTACACAGACCGGGGATGAGCCGGAAATCGCAGCGGGAGGGAACGCTCCATGCCGTGTTGCCCGCTGCGGGGTTGTTGAACTCCACCAGACCTGTACCGTAACAGTCGCCGACATGGACATGGGATACCCAGAGCATCCAGCGATCCAGACAGTCGACGAGCTGGGAAGCTTTCATGCCGTTGCGGCGGATTTCATGGATGAAATGATTGTTGCCTGTGCAGACGGTGTCGAAAGACCGCCGGGCAGGTACAGGCAGATTGGCGTGCGGGTGCCCGTAAAGGGTTGCTGCTGTAAGCCCGTATATCCGACGCAGTTCGGTATCAATGTCAGGCTGGGCGGCAATGCCGTTCGGCTGGATTGTTGTTGAGCTGCTGTCCACATGCAGGGTGAAGGAAAATAGGGGGATAGTGAGATAGAAGCGGCCGGAATTGGGGCCGTCCTGATTGGTGAGGTGGAAAGCGAGGGAGAGAGGACCGGATGAGATGCACAAGACTTCCTGGCGCAGTTTTTCCGTGTTGAATTCCATGTTCGACCATGTTCTCAGCAGGCCGTTCAACTGGCTTTCGCTCAGAGGCTGTTCTCCCGTCGCGTTTTTTTGCGCGTACAGGCGCTGCAATTCGCGCTGAAGTTCTTCTATCTTCTTGTAAATGTCCGCCTGATTGGGGAGGGCATATGCCTCCACCATCAAGCGGTTAAGGCCCTCAAGCAGGAAACTGTCGTCCATGTTGGAGACTCCTTGTTTTTAGAATACCAGAAATTCATGAAAGGCCATATCGGGGCTTTTGAGGTTCTTGAGTCGCTGCTCTCCGCTTTCCGCATCAGCTGGTTCATGCCCAGAAATGTAGAAATCGAGATTGGTGACGCCGGTGTAGATGCAGGAAGGGAATGCCTGCTGGAATGCCTTGCCGAAAAGCTGGCCTGAGGGGTCGACAAGATCCTGGAGCGTATGGTGCAGCACGGCAAGACGGCCTGGGCGTTTGAGCCCATAGCGCCTGACGAGAGCATTCTGCGCTTCGTTCGTGGCGGGAACCAGGGCGACGGGCAGGCCATACATGTTGCGTCCCGGCAGGACGGGAATCTGGAGAGTTGCGGTACCGGAGTACGTTTCGGCACAGAGGATGACGGTCGGGATACCGGGAATGGGTGTGCTGGCCTTAATGCGTTTCATACCAGGAACGTCCGGCCACGCTACGTTTTGGGATTCTCCACTGGAATCCATGTCTACCAGATGGGAATTGTGCTTTTGCTGTGCCGGAGCCCCGTAGAGGACATGACGCTGGGTTCCCATGCAGGCCAGAAGCTTCACCAGGCCTTCCAGCCCCAGAGCATAGCTCCATATTCCGGGGGTTGAACATGTTTGAACCAGTGGAGCGTTGACTGGAGTGAAACCAAGGTAGACGGGATAATCGGTTGGCGGAAGCGCCGGATGACTGAGTTGTTTCAGAAGGGTGAGGCAAGGGGGATGGGCAGACTGCAAGTAATCCCACAAAGTCGGTAAAAACGATGTGTTATAAATTCGCAGTCGGCGGAGAAAGCGTTTCTGAGCCAGAATATGACGTTTGCCGACTTCCATTCTGGGCAGGCTATCAGTGAAACTAGCCGGTCGTACGACCATGGCCGCAGCAAGCAACAGACTGTCGGTCTTTTTTATGGGATATGGGAAACCGGGGGTGTAGGTCGGAGTATCCTCTGTCATTTCTCCACGGGATGAGAGCTCAGGAAGCAGCCACGCAAGCGTGTTCAGGTACGCCGTGCCGCGCTCCATGGTGTAGCGCCATGCCCTTTCTTTATTTTCTTCCCGAAATGGAGTGGGAAAAGTCAAAAGACTTCCTGTGTCGTCAGGAAGATACTCTCTGGACGGAGAATTCAGAACGCAAAGGCTGAGCGGACGCATCCGAAACGGTGCCGCGCCATCGGCGTACAGAAGGGATTCTTCAACCGAGAGAGCGGCTATGGCTCTTTGAGCGGGCAGAGAGACGTAATCCTCAAAGGACATAAGGATGCGGCTGAACTGGGAAAGCAGCTCATAGCGGCTGGAGCGCTCAATATTTTGGGGCAGGATGGTGTGAATGTTCCGGATAAATTCGGCGAGACTCAGGATGTCCTCAAGACTGGTGGAAGCCGTGTCTACTTCCGTGGAAATTGTTTCCGGCTGTTCCGGAGGCAGGTTGAATTGCGGCATGTCGTTTCCCCGGTTGCGGAATGTTTCTTCCGCGCTGGCGAGACCGGGCATGAAAGTGAGTATTTTTTCGAACTGGTTGGGGGGAATAAGTGTGGGCGACGTGTTGCAGGCGCTGAGTATGGAAGCTTGCATGGCGCTATTCCTTGGCTCTGGTTCTAAAAGAAAGAGTTCGGTTTTGAGGAAAGCCGGGAGAAAGAAGAAGACCGCCTGCGGAAAAACAGGCGGTCTTCGGGGGAGCGTAAGACTTCGGCGGTCGAGCGCGCCGAAGGCCTACGCCGCCGCGAGGCGGGCAGTGCCGGAAGTATAGTTCTTCGGGCGCAGAGTGATGGACATACCGTGGCGGAGAACGAAATTGTCGATATCGGTGGAGCGGACCTGGTTCCCGTCGACCAGTACGCTCACCTTGCTAAGGTTGCTGATGGCGACTTCTTCGCTGAGGAAGTCGCCCAGGGACATGCCGTCCTGCACGCGGTAGGACATGGGGGAAGAGGAGCTCAGATTGCGGAAGGTGACTTCGATAGACATGGTGTCTCCTTTGCCGGACATGTGTCGGCTTTTGATTGTTTTGCTACAGATAGAGCTGTAGATTCACATGCTTATACCAGAAAATCAGTATTTTTTTGGGATAAATCAGGTTTTTCAGGCTTCAAAGGGCATTTTTCTGCAAAAAATGGCATAAAAAGGGCAAAATAAAACTTTTTTCAGTAACTTAGTAAATTTTTTAGAAAAATTGTCAGGAAAACGACTTGGTGCCGGTCTTTATCATGTTCACGGGGAGCGAATATGAGATATGTGGGAATATTTTGGCGGCAAAACGGCTTTAATATGAAGGAATAAGGAGAAATGTGGGAAAAATGGAGCTTAATTTCATCAAAATGGTGGAGGAAGGCCGTCAAACAGCTTTTGAAGGCGTTTGAGGAGTACAAAATGAAGAAATGCCGAAATTGACCGCAGACTGGGGAAAAACAGGGGAAAAATGGCTTCTGAAGGGGTGTTTTCAGGGCATTGAAAGACCCCATTTGTGGGAAAAGAGTTTTCAGGGCCTTCAAAATGTGAAAAATTATCGAGAAAAGGCGGAAAAAACAGCTGAAATTCCCAAATATTATGCCCTGTTTGCATTAATGTGGGAAAAGTATGAAAAAAATCATGAAAAATCAGTGTGTTCCATTTTTATACATTTCAGCGTCAGGAGAGCACCTGTTCACGGAAAAACGTATGAGCGCCAAGAGCCGGAGAGGAGAACGCACTTCTTTAAAATTTCTTTTTCTTCTTGAATGAGAGTTTATAGATTTATTTATAGATATGCCTATGACTGAAATTCCGGTTTACCTGTTCGGAAGAGGGTAGAAAGCATCTTCCCCCCATAGGGGCGTTTCGGAGCGCTGAAAGGGGGAAAATGGAACAATCTGGATTTATTCAGTTATTTTTCAGACGTTCCCACAATGGAAAAAATCCGTGGAAAACTGGATGGTTACTCTGTGCAGGATGGGCGGGCCATTCCCACAGAGCGGAAGTCTGGAAAACTCTTTCCCACAATAAAGGAGAAGGGCATAGTCCCATCCCGGCGTTAGGAGAAAGCCCGCTTCGGTTCATGTTTGACCGGAGCGGGCGAAAGATGTTGAGGAGAGTTGTTTTCAGGGATTATTTTTTCTTGTCGGGCGAATGCCGTACTTTCTAAGCTTGGCGTAGAGCGTTGTCTGTTTCATATTCAGAAGTGCTGCAGCCCCTTTATCGCCAAGTACGTGGCCTTGGGTTTGTTCCATAACATAGCGCAGATAATGTTCTTCCAGTTTGTCCACTGTAGGCAGGGATGCAAAAATGTCGTTGACAGGGTTATCTGTGTTTTGAGTTTGTTGCTTCCGTGTTGTCGGGAAATCGAAATGCATAACACCACCTTGCTCGCAAAGGATGACCGCCCGTTCGAGTACGTTTTTAAGTTCCCGGATATTTCCGGGCCAATCGTATTCATAAAGGAGGCGCTGCTGCGCTTCGGTTAGTGGATGGGGAGTTTTGCCGTAGCGGCGACTGAAATAGTCTATAAAGGCTGCGGCAAGCGGCATGATATCCTGCCGGCGTTCGCGCAGGGCGGGAATTTTCAATGGAACGACTGAAATTCGGTACAGCAGGTCTTCCCGAAAACGGCCCTCCCTGACCTCTTGCCACAAGTCTCGATTCGTTGCGGCGACCAAACGGAAATGCGAGTAAATTTCCTGTGTTCCGCCGACGCGCATAAAACGGCGTTCCTGCAATACCCGCAACAATTTGGTTTGAATCAGGGGCGATATTTCACCAATCTCATCAATGAAGAGGGTTCCTTGATCAGCCAGTTCGAAGAGCCCGATTTTCTGTTTCGCCGCACCGGTAAACGCGCCGCGTTCGTAACCGAAGAATTCGCTCTCAAATAATGTTTCCGGCATGCTGGCGGGGTGTACGGCAATGAATGGGCCGGGGCATTCGCTGAGCTGATGCACCTGCCGAGCCATAACTTCTTTGCCTACGCCGGTTTCCCCCCAGAGTAGGATAGGGATGTCCGTGGCGCTGACGCGACGGGCCCCCTGCATGATGTCGTTCAGTCCGTCCCCGATTATAAGGCGCATCTCATTGTCTTCCTGTGATGAGACGATAGTCTTGAACCGGGCACACTGATTGCTGATTTCTTTGTCCCTGACCGATTCGATTCTCAGACAGGAACGCAACTCAGCGGCGAAGAGCCTTGCAATATCCTGTATCTCGAAATGGGTCAGTTTTCTGAACAGTCCTTCCGTAAAAGTGTTATTCAGATAGATAACCCAAGGGTAGGCTCTGCCGATGTCTAATAACAGGCACAGACCGAACTGTTGGTGAATACATGACGAACAGTATCTCTCCCGGACCATTTCCCGTATCCACTGCAGGCAATGGCTCATCTGTTCGCTGCCCAACTCAATTGATGTTAGGTTTACGGATCGCTCGTGGCGGATTTCACCTTTGTCGTCGGAGCTGAACAGCGCTGCCCGTTCCGCCCTAAGTTCGGTCAGTGCGATTTTCACCAATGCGTAATACATGTCGCCGAGCTGTTCCTGCACGGGAAAGTCATGGAAGGACTTATGGCAGTGGGCGATGATTTCCCTCCCCAACTGTGGGCTGTTGCTTTGAAAATGGGCTTTGAGGAGCTGGCTTCGCGATACATGGGCGACGATATCTTTGGATGCGTTCAGACATAATACGCTGGCTAGGCGATAGCCGACGGATACGTCCAGTTTTTGCCCCGTGGCCTTGAACAGTTCATTGCGAAGCCTTTCAGCCTGATCATGCTGCCCAGCCAAATCGAAGGTATTGGCAAATTCATATTCCGTAAGGGCAATCTCCCTTGTATCAGCGGAAAAAATCAATGATTTCAAGCTCTGATACAGCAAATCAAGAACCGTGTCCGGGGGGGCGCCCTGATCTCGTTTCCGTAATGCCTGAATGCGCAGCGCAGCGCCCTTGAGGTGGGTGCTGGCGCTGTGGATCAGCGTTTTTGTGAGTTTGTCGAGCTCATGCCCAGAAACCGGCGGATAGCCCTCCTGTTCGAAGACATACAGCATATCGAGGATGAGGGGATCATAAAAAGGTGATACTTCAAGTCCCATTGCAGCGGCTTGCCCGATTTCCCGATTAAAGAGGTGGTAGGAAGATTTGATGTTTCCTTCCAGATAATGGTGAAGAGCAAGCAGGCGGACACATAAGGAATTGAGTACGTAGTTGGAAGAATACTGTGAAGACAGAAGGAGTCGATTGATGCCTTCAAGCGCTTTTTCGGTATCCCGTTTACGCAATAACAGGAAACAGTGTTGTGCCAGATAGAATAGAGATACGGTGGTATCCCCTGATAGGGCTGTTGTTTTCTGGGCCGATTCGCTGATGCCCATCGCAAAGTGGTACAGCTTAAGATAGGTCGCAGCAAACAGGGTGTTGAGCGCCATTCCCTCGAACAGCCTTCTGTACCACCAGTGTGGTCGCTCAAGGCAGAGGCGGTAGCACTCAATGGTCTTTTGAAATTCGCCACGTATAAAGGAGAACGCTCCCACCAGAGCGGGTATGAGCTTGCTGAGGGCCGGTTCATTAATATTCTGCACACGCTCCAGTTCCTGGGCGATATTCCCGATAGCATCCTCTTGGGGATAACCGAGGAAAAGCTTCATGTAGAGCTGCTGAATATTGATGAATGGCTTGATCTGCTCGTTGCCGCTTGCTTCAGTGATGGCTTCAGCCAGTGGAGAAAGGGATAGAGAAAAACGGATTAGGCGTTGTGAAAACAGGGAGAGGCTTTGTACTACCAGCACGAGATTGATGTATTTCCAGCTCTCAGGGCCAGAGTCGTCCTTGTGCCGCATTCCCCAATCCAAGAGGAACTGTATCGCCAGTTCCACATACAGCCCCATGCCGGGAGTCCATGCGTTATAGGAAGCGTCAAGGCCTTTAAGGACATACTCGCATTCATCAAGGCTGCACCCTTCGTGCAGGTACCCCATATAGCGCGTGATGTCATCTTGAGGGACGGAGCGGCGTACAAGGAGGGACAAATCCTCAGCTTCGCGTGGCGGCAAGGGATCAGCTTCCCACAAAACTTCTTGAGAGTGAGCGGAAATGGACTGGCGCACTTTTCCCGTCTGCCGCAGAGGTTCCAGTACATTTCGTATGGCGGACTGAGGTGTTCCGGCTAATATCGCTAGATCCTGTTCGGAACGGGGGCGACGCGAAATATCCAGCGCCAGCAGGAGAAAAGCCTGTTGTTTAGTGGGGGAAAACATGTGTGTCCTCCAATGGATTATCACGGCGGGTTATATCAGTGTTTTCATTTTTTTGCATTATTTCAAAAATCGACATAACATTTTTTCATTTTTTTGAAATAAGAAAACTGTAACATATAGGGTTTTATTTTATTAACTTAATAATAACAGTGTAGTAGAGAAAAAATAACGGTTTGGCATCAATATTGATCATTATATCACAAAGAGTGCGCACTCTGAAAAACCGATCGAGGAAATGGGCATCCTAATATGATGCAGACTTTTGTTATGCATTCTAAAAGGTTGCGTCATCTGTAATCTGTTTTTTGGAGGTCAATATGGAATCGGCAACACGAGTCCTTTTCAATGGAACCATCCTGACGATGGACGCCTTCAATACGGTTGTTCCCGCCATCGCTTTCAAGGGTGAGCGCATTCTTGCCACGGGCGGCAATGATGAAATGTTGTCTCTTGCCGGGCCTGGTGCGGAAAGGACCGATCTCAACGGCGCGACGGTCATCCCCGGATTTTATGATGCGCATGGCCACTTCTTTATGAATGTGGAATTTCATGCCACTCGGGTGGACCTGAATTCTCCGCCTATTGGAGATTGCCGCACATTTGCCGATTGCCTCGAACGATTGAAGGAACGGGCTGCTGCGACGCCTCCGGGTGAGTGGGTACAGGGGTATGGCTTTGATGACACCATGATTGCTGAAAAACGGTTCCTCACCCGCCATGACTTGGATCAGGTCAGCACGGAGCATCCCATTGTGGTCAGCCATATTTCCGGGCACCTCGGTGTAGCCAATACGCTTGCTCTCAAGCTCGCAGGGTTTTCGAGGGAAACCCCCGATCCTGCCGGTGGGGTTATCAGGCGCGAGGCGGACGGCACCCCGAACGGCATTCTGGAAGAAACGGCAGTCATCAACCTTTATGGGCAGCTCCCCCAGCTCTCCTGCGAACGCCTTGTTGATGAAATCGAAAAGACTTGTGCCGACTATGCAGGCAAGGGTATTACCAACGCAATCGATGCCGGGGTGATGCACCAGAAATATTTCAAGGCCGTGCGTCTTGCCGCGAAACAGGATCGCCTTCCTATCCGGGTGACCTACAATCCTCTGTTCACCTTGTTTGATGAACCCGAAGAAGAAACCTTCCAGAGTTCCAAGGTTCACCGTGGCGGCGTCAAGCTTCTTCAGGACGGCTCTATCCAGTGTTTCACGGCATACATGTCCAAACCTTACTATACTCCGTTCAAGGGAGACCCGGAATGGCGGGGCTATCCCACCCATACCCGTGAGAAACTGTTTGAGCTAATCGCCAAGTATCATAAGGCGGGGCATCAGATCGTCATCCACACCAATGGTGATGCCGCCTCTGAGGATGTTCTTGATGCCATTGAAGCCGCTCAGAAAGAACACCCCGTTGCCGATCCTCGCTTCCTCATGGTTCATGCCCAAAATGTCCGTGAAGATCAGCTTGACCGTTTCAAGAAGTTGGGTGTCACTCCCACTTTTTATACGCTGCACGTCTATTACTGGGGCGATCGCCATAAGGGCATCTTCCTCGGCCCCGAACGTGCGGCCCATCAGAACCCGATGCGTTCGGCCATTGAGCGCGGCATTGTGGCCACAGCCCATTGCGATGTGCCCGTCGTGCCGGTTGATCCTTTCCTGTCCATCTGGGCTTGCGTCAATCGCATAAGCGCCTCCGGCGAGGTTATTGGGCCGGAACAGCGCATTTCCGTAGTGGATGCCCTGCGCGCTCACACCATCAACCCTGCATGGCAGAACTTTGAGGAAAAGGACAAGGGCTCCCTCGAACCTGGCAAGTTCGCGGACCTCGCCGTGCTCGACACCAACCCGTTGGAATGTGCCCCTGAAAGGTTGCGTGACATCAAGGTCATGGAAACCATCGTCGGCGGCAAGACCATTTTCATACGCTCATAGAGTTCCGGAATAACCACTTAGGCATGCCGGGCGGAAGCATCCGCCCGGTCTCTAAAGTCATATCTTTTTGTGGAGTGAACCATGTCCCAACAACAGGTCGCCAATGACGACGTCGCCGATGTCATCGTCAGTAAACCTAAATATATCTATGGGGTTATTGTTTTATATTGTCTTTTTATGCTGGATTTTGCAGCGCGCCTTGGCGTCCTTGCTGTTTTCCCCAGCATGCAGAAGGAGCTCGGTTTCACCGATGCGGAGTTGGGGCTCATTGGCTCGGCGGTTCTCCTGAGCATGGGGCTGTTTGTACTTCCTCTGTCTTACCTTGCGGATAAGACTTCAAAGAAAAGAGCCATTACGGTCATGTCCCTCCTGTGGGGGGTGGGATGTACGCTGTGCGGCTTTGTTACCAATCTTTTCTTGATTCTTGGCGGCCGCTTTCTGGTTGGCATAGGCAACTCCAGCTACGCCCCTGTGTCCGTATCCCTGTTGACTTCATGGACAAAGAAGTCCCGTTGGGGGTCGGCCATTGGTATCTATAACTCTTCCATGGCCGTGGGGCTTGCCCTCGGCACATCCGCTTCCGGCCTGCTTGCCGGACTCTACGGCTGGCGCGTTTCGTTTATGGTCATCGGAGGTTTGACCCTTGTTTTTGCCGTACTTTCCATGTTTCTGCCCAACGGTACAGAGAAGCAGGGAGCCTCTCCAAAGAAGAGTAATCTTAAGGAAGCGTTTGGCGTCACCCTCAAAAACAAGACTCTCGTGCTCATGGGGGTCGGGGCAGGGCTCAGCAACCTTGTTTTCGCCAGTATGATGGCGTGGATTCCTATGTACCTGGTTCGTACTCTCGGTTGGAGCAGTGCCGAAGCTGGAGCGGCTCTTGGTCCAGTGTATCTGATAGGTGGAATCTGTATCATGCCCGTTTCCGGCCTCATTTCTGATCGGCTGGCAAGAATCGACAACCGTACTCGTGCCTGGTTCGGCATGCCTATTTTTCTGCTGAGCGCCACGTTATTCATCACTGCCTTCAGTTATGGATGGTTCATCCCCATCGTACTCGGCATTCTGTTGGTGAATTTTCCTTATACGGGCATCCATATTTCCACTCAGGAGCTTGTGCCTGCCCGCTATCGGGCATCGGCCTATGGAACCTATGTGACTTTTCTTCAGGGGATAGGCTTCTTCGGCCCCGTGATTGCCGGAGAATTGTCTCAGGCTTTCGGGCTTAACGACGCACTCGTCTACATGCAAGGCATTCTGTTCCTTGCCGCACTTTGCATGCTTATTGCGGGGTTCACTTACCGAAGCGATCTCGCCAAGGCGAGAATGATGGATTCTCTGTAATACTGTATAATCCTATGGAGAAAATATGATGAAATACAAGAGA
>UMHC01019277.1_pt1 | contig 114384 bp, 97 predicted proteins | sample 1965381 | NCBI WGS metagenome assembly UMHC01 (sample SAMEA4836083, study PRJEB28245) | human gut metagenome | biome: gut microbiome; material: fecal sample | place: Denmark | collected 2008 | reverse complement strand
CCTTTTCTAGCTTTGTCAAGTCTTCCTTTAAATATTTTTTCTCTGATCTTTCCCTGTCTTTTATGCTTCTCTTTTTTCACTGATAGTAAAACTAAACTCCCACATTATCTGAAGCGCTTTTAATCTCTCACACATACTTAATCGGGGGCTTGCGCCCCCGCTTTTGGTTTAATGTTTAAACAACTTACCTAAGCCTTCGATTAAGCGTTTGGGATCCTTCACCGCTTCCTCCACCGCAGATTGCAATCCCGCTTTTAGAGCGGCTTCGATATCTATACCATAACTCGGTGATTGTACTGTTCCTCCCAATTTAATCGGAACCGTAACGCGTCTACCGTCTACACTTGTTGCCAGCTTTGCACTAACTTCACCTGCTAGAGCATTGTCAATTAATCCGACTTGTAGATTACCACTTACCTCAGCCACATTAGTTTTACCGTTCAGTGTCCTTACAACCAATTGACCATTACCAACGGTTGCTGTTGCATTTAATGCCGTAAACTGAGTTTCATCTTGAGCATTCATAATAAGGCCCTGCACCTTCTTGGCTTTCACTGCTGCAGCTACTTTTTCAAGTGAAATGCCCTTCAGCACTGCGTTATTTACTGCCGCAGACATCTGCCCGGAAACAGTCTTCAAAATACTCGTCTGATCTATCCCGATACCGTTGAGCTTCACGCTGGCATTCGATTTACCGTAAAACATCACATTGCTACCGAGGGACCGAATCAACTCTTCGGTATTCAATCCATTCACATTGAGGTTTATACCCCACTTTTCAGCCGCATCAATTTGCGCGTTCCCGGCTATCTTTCCTGAGCATGTGGTTGCTACTAGATTATTTAGGCTCAAAACACCTTTAGACAGTGCTAATGATGTATTCACTCCAGTCACTGTTAAGCCCTGATACTTTAATGAACCAACATGGATTTCCACACGCCCATTTGCTTTATTGAGTACATTAAGCTGCCGTACTGGCGCTGCGTAGGCATTTCTTATTACTGCCAACTCATTTAATGCAGTTTTCTTAGCACCATTAGCTTCCTGCGCAAGCCATTTATCTAACACTAACGACTCAACTTCTACCTTACCTGTCACATTAGGCACCGAGAAACCATTTATCAGCAATTGCGTTTGCCATGGTGATTTATCCAAAGTACCTTTTAGATTAATACTCAATTTTTCATTCGCAGCTAACGCTACTACTCCGCTAAACGGCACTTGAATCGTTGAACTTCCAACTCGAGATTGAATTTCACCTGCTAAGCGCTTACTCTGCATAGTGAGCTCTTCCACAGTACCTGAAAAATCACCTGCTACGTTAGCTTTTAAGCCTTTTGCATCAGCTACATCAATTGTTAAACCTTCGACGCTCCATGTCTGCATCTTCTGGGTTTGTGCTCCTGCCAAAGCGGCTTTTAAGCTTAGGTCATTGACCTTAGCAGTAAGAGTGGCCGAACTGACATTTACGTCTTGTTGACTGTATTTCAATGACGAAGCCTTCAATTCCGCCGAAGCTGCTGTATCCTTTTGTTTTACTGATAGTGTTATTACTGGTTTTGTCAATTCAGCAGCTACCGTGTGGACATCGTAAGTGACTGTTGAGTCCAATGAAATTTGGCCTTCTATCCCCTGAGTTTTTTCTGCAAAATTAGTGCTGAATTTCACAGGAGTACTTCCACTTAAACCAATCGCTCCGGTCGTAAGATTTAATGAACTGACAGAATAAATTTTTTGATTCTGAAGGCCATAAACCGTTAAACCTGAATTTTTTATTTCTAAACTAGCAATTTCTAAGCTATTGATAAAAGAAGAGCCCTCTGGAGAAGCTTTTTCAACCTCTGACTTTTTCTCTGTTGATTGATCCTTTGCGGAAGCGTCCTTTGCTTTTTGAAGCACACGAGAAACATTTATTTGTCCCTGCAAACCATCAATCACAATATCATCAAACTGAATATCTCCTTTTAGCAAAGGTAAAACAGCCACCCCAACCTGAGCCCCCTTCAAAGTAAACTGAGATTTGTCGCTGCCTTCAAATGACAATGTTGTCGGGGGCAATACCAACTGAACCTTCGGGAAAAACTGAGTTTCCAGATTACCCTGAAAAACCAAAGTTCGGTTAAACCGGCTCGCTACTTCTTTCTTGAGCTGCTCAGCAATAGTTTCATTATCTAAAAAATAAGTTGCAGCAGCCCAAAGCGCACCAAAAGCAACCACGATCACTACGACAATGGATATAACGATCTTACGGAACATACCGCACCTCCGCACAAAGTTCGTCTATGCGATTCAGTGTAGTACATTGCAAAGGTAACGCAAACCTTAATTTGTTCAAAAATGTACAAAAAGATGGTGATATAAAATGCGGGCTCTTTAAATCTGTTTTTCCAGAATAACTTGGATTTGCATAAATAAATCTTTTTTAGCGCAAAACTCAAAAGTATTACGTAAAAAGGCGATAGGAATCGTTGAGCTGTCACCAACCTCGTCATCGCAATTAAGCTCACACCATAACTGCGGGGAGTCTAAAATCACAAAAAATTGTCTAGGTTTCACTCTCCTGCACTTGGATAGAAAAGCAGTTTGAATCTTATTTCTTCTTTTTTATAAAAAGAGTTCATTAATTGGCTAGAACAAAGGGCGTACACTCGTCCTCTTTGTTTAGACTTCGGTAACGCCCCTTTGAAAAAGTTAAAAAATCGTTAAACGATTAATTCCATCCCATTGTTTGCAAAATGGTTAATGCCACAATAGAGATAATGAAAGTGCAACCGGTATACGGCAACACATAGCGCCACCATTGACGGATATCGACTCCAGTCATAGACAGGGCAGCAGCCAATACGGCAGAAACTGGTGTCACAAAATTCGTCAAACCGTCACCTAATTGGAAGGCAAGGCAAAGGACTTGGCGCGTGATACCCAAAACATCCGCTACAGGGATGAAAAGCGGAATAAGCATTGGTACCTTTGCGGGACCGGACGGAATCAACAAGTTGAATGTTGTCGTGAAGATGAAGATACCGGTCGAGACAAATGCATCTCCCAAACCACCAATTACAGTGACTGCAGCATAAGCGATGGTATGTAAAATTTTGCCGTCAGTGAGCACAATACCAACAACTTTTGCAAAACCGATCATCAAACAGATACCACCCATGGCCGAAGCGCCTTTGAGGAAAGTGACTGCAAGCTCATTGGGGTTGGTGCGGTTAGCGACACCCACAATAATCACGGCAACCATCGCAAATGCAATCAATGTGGGAAATCCCCAGCCGTAGGCTGCTGCACCATAAGCGTAAATAGCAAACGGAACCAACATGCATAGCACTGTCACGATTTCACAAATACCCAGTTTTGGAACGGTTTTCCCAAGAGTGTCACTGTCATCGGGTTGTTCAACGAACCCGAGAATACTTTTCGATGGATCGCGACTGATTTTCAAGCAGTAACGCGTTGTCCAGAACACACACAACAGAGTCAATGCAGCCCACACAACCAAACGGGCACCCGTTCCAGACATTGGAGGCAGGCCCGCAGTTTCTTGCGCCATTAAAATGATAGCTACCGTAGGACCTGCGGCTTGACCGGTGATGTAGGAAAGGTAGAAAATGGACATCGCCGCAATCTTGTCAAGCCGCAGTTTCTTTACAAGCACCAAACCCACCATGACAAAGGTCACAAGTGAGTCCTGACCAGCTAAAGCTCCAATCACCGACATCAAAATAACGATAGCGGGTACAAGAACCGTAATACTCTTATCTTGAAGTCGATAGACGGAGTAGTTAATCAAGGATGTAATGGCACCAGATTCAATGACGACATAAATTAAGCCACCCATGATAAACAAAAGCGCAAAAATCACACCTTGGGTTGCCACACCGTTAGTTACTTCAACCAATGCTCGCCACGGACTGATAGGGGAGCTTTCCACATAGTGAAAAGAATTTGCCACAACAAAGCCTGTTTGAGGATCAATATCATAAAGACCAGCAGGCACAATGTAAGTCAAGCCGCAGCAAATTAGGATGATTAACAAAATTAGAATAAGTACATGCGGCACACTGAAACGACAGACTTTGTCGGTAAATCTTTCTTTTGCTTCCGACATGATTTTCTCCTTTATTGAGGGCGGGTAAAGGTTACCGATTGACAAGGATTGGTTTGGTTATCAAAAACTTTATGAATGCAGTGTTGTGCTTCGAAGCAAGGCCAGTCTTTTTCGTCAAATGTGCCGTTTCTGAAGAACTTACACCAGTAGTCCATCATGGTTCGAGATAAACGAGTCATTTCTTGTTCACTGGCTCCCGCAAGCATCGGAGCATTTGCCCAAGAGGGAAGTGTTCCGAACACAAAGGGTAATTCCAGCGTATGGCAGGACTTAAACTCGGATTTAGGTGCTTTCCAAGTAAAGTGATACTTCCAAGTTGGACTGCCGCCAGCGGCAATTAATAAAGAAAATAAGTTGTCCGGATAGTCATAACGCATGTACTGGCCAAGGCGAACACCCTTTTCTTCCTCTGCATTTTTCGGACGAACGAAAGCGTACATTTCATCAGCGGTGGTACCCATGATGACACGTAACTGACGTTTGACTGCGCCTCTAGCTGCAGCTTCAGCTGTTGCTTCTGGTGTCGCCCATTCATCTTTTACAGGTTTGAACAACATGCCTGCAAATTCTTTACCCATTTCTGCAAAGACAGCATCTGTCGCTTTCAAGATTTCTTCAACACTCTTGGCATTGATTTTTTCACGCAAGGCAGGATCCTCCGGATCCAATCCCAGATGTTTGAAATGACATTCTGCGATACGAATCGCATCAGCTTTAGTGTGATTACCTCGCCCAATGGAGGGACTTTCTAGAATAGCGTTATGAAAAAGCCCTTCTGTTTCAGGCAGACTCATCATGTGTACGATTGCATTCCCACCGGCAGATTGACCAAAGACGGTCACATTATCCGGGTCGCCACCAAAGGCCGTGATATTTTTCTTAATCCAACGCAAAGCCTCAATTTGGTCAAGAATGGAGAGGTTATCCGTGTTGAGTGCCGGATGGTACAAAAAACCCAAAGCACCCAATCGGAAATTAACACCGACAACAACCAAATTACCGTGCCGAGCTAGATTCTCACCGTCATACCAATCAATGTTTGCTGCGCCGCTGATATTGGCTCCACCGTGAAACCAAACCGCTACCGGATGGCAACCCTGCGTGGAAGGCGTCGTGATAGTCAACGTTAGACTGTCTTCACCGATCGGATGATGCAAGGGTCCCATGGCCAATTCAAGATCAGAAGGTCCTTGGGGACTCATTGGTCCATGGGTTGTGGCATCTAAGACCCCATCCCAGTGATCTAGCGGTTCAGGTCGACAAAAGCGTCGCTGGCCAACCGGAGCCTTGCAATAGGGCACACGGAAGAAGCGAAGCATTCCGTTATGCGTAAAACCTCTAATATCGCCATTTTCTGTATGAACGAGCGGTTGTGTCATAGGAACCTCCTTGTTGATTCACTTATTCACTTGTTCGCTAGGTACATTACTACAAATGTATGATTTTGTCATAGGCATTTTCACTAAATATTCACTGTAAAAGTCCTACAGAGGAATCCGTATAACGACGATAATCGTTGAAGCAAAGTCGAATCTCTGGCTGGCAACCCCTAGCAGAGAACAGCCATTGATTTGAGGAACTCTGAAGAAATGTTTATTGGGAAGAGCAAATAAAAAAGCTGAAGTTAAGTTAAAAGAAATTTACCTTCCTCGAAGACTTGTATCGTCAATTCCTGACGGAAAGCCAAGTACTCAGTACAATTTACAAGTTCATCGGTTCAAAGCCCAACGACTGAGGTGATGCCTTTAAAAGTAAACTCATTAGCTTAATCAACAACTACACGAACTGTTGATCCTAAGAATAGAGCTCGGCCAGCCTCACTATTGGGAGATTGACAAAGCAGCCGATGAACTACCAGAAGCTTCAGCTATCGGAAGATTTGTTTAAACAAATTGAGAAAGAGGCGGCGCTTTATCCTCTGAATGCAAACGGAGGTTTTCGCGCTGATATTTTATGAATGAAAATCTGAGAATTAAAAAACAATCGGCGACTGATTTGGTTTGTCAAAAAATGAAGGAGATGGTTGCCGACGGCACATGGTGCCCAAACCAAAAAATCCCCTCTGAATCAGATTTAGCTGAGACTTTTGGAGTAAATCGGTTGACTGTTCGTATTGCTTTGCAACGCCTTAACGCTCTCGGAGTTTTAGATACTCGCGTTGGCGAGGGGACCTACGTGCGCTCATTTGATTTTGACAAACACTTATCTGAAATCGCTGATTTTTATGTTAATGACAAAATCATGGATGACACGTTGGAGTTTCGCGGTGTAATTGAGTTAGCAGCCGCGCAAATTGCCCTCAAACATGCCTCAGATAACGACTTGGAACCTTTACGTGCATGCTGTCAGGCCTTTGAAGAAGAGGTGCATAAGTTTTACACATTGTCGGATACAAAACAAAGACAACAGGCATTTGTCAAAACCATCAACATTGGTCTGGCTTTTCATACCGAATTAGTCAAGCTTTCTGGAAATGCATTACTAAGTTATGCATTTAGCATCGCTAAAGATCCTATCCGCAGACACATGACTCGTAACGCTGCTTTTCGGATCAATGATGCCAAAGGTGAACATTCAAAAATTTGGGTCAAAGCGTACTGGGATGTCTATGAGGGCCTGAAACAACGTGATTTGCCCTTATTGCTAAACGGACTGAAACGTGTAATTAATTTACCTACAGTCTCGTGAGTCCTTACTAGTGATAACGGGATGAGTGCAAAATTTTTGCAAAAACTAGCCTTTAATCTCGATTTCGGGTAAATCCGTCAGATATATTGAAAACTTGATACGCGGTGTTTTTTGGTTTCCAAAAAAATAAATGATCCGATGAATAGAACAAAGGGCGTACAACCATCCTTTTTGTATAGGATTTTTGTAACGCCCCTTCTTCTGAATCCTTTTACTAGGGTCTCAGGGAAGCAACTGCTCCTGTTTGAGTTTTACGCCACTTAGCTACCGCGTCAACACAATCAGGTACCAAAACCGGACCGTTATAAATGAAGCCGGTAAACAACTGAACTAACTTTGCGCCAGCTTGCATCTTTTCTACGGCATCTTCACCAGTCATCACTCCGCCGCTTGCAATAATGGGCATCGTTTCCTGGAGATGACGATACAGTAGATCAACCACTTCCGTGGACCGAGCTCGAAGAGGCTTACCAGACAGACCGCCTGTTTCTTCGCAGTGCGGCATACCGGGAATGGCGTCACGAGAAATGGTAGTGTTCGTTGCAATAATGGCATCAATGCCGAAACTTACCAGTTGATCAGAAATTCTCAAAATATCATCGTTTTCCAAATCCGGTGCTACCTTGAGCGCAATCGGCACATACTTGCCCTGATTTTCATCAACTAAGCGCTTACGTTCGTCAGTAATTGCCGTCAATAACTTATTTAATTCAGAATCAGCTTGCAGACTTCTTAGGTTCTTCGTGTTCGGAGAAGAAATGTTAATAGCGATATAGTCTGCATGGTTATAGACCTTGCGTAAACAGATAAGGTAGTCATCAACAGCCCGCTCAATCGGCGTAACGGCATTCTTACCAATATTAATACCAAGAATACCGCCGCGGCTTCTGAAAGCAGCAGCACTACGCAGGTGTTCCAAAACCTCGTCGACACCATGGTTGTTGAAACCCATGCGATTGATCACACCTTCAGCAGGAATAACTCGGAATAAACGGGGTTTTGGATTGCCCGGTTGGGCCTTAGGAGTAATCGTACCGACTTCTACGTGACCAAACCCTAGTCCTCCAAATGCACTCACGCGTTCGCCGTTTTTGTCCATTCCAGCTGCCAAACCGACAACATTGGGAAAGCGCAATCCCATCACCTCAATCGGGTCCTCCACTGGGTCTCGAGTCACCAGTTTGGTGACACCAAGGTTAACGGCCCAATCCAGATTAGCCATAATGACAGAGTGAGCAGTTTCGGGATCCATGGAGAAAAGAATTTTGCGGGCGATGGAGTAAAGCATATTGTCTCTCTTATATCGAAAAATCAGTTTAATTTGCCTAAATCAGGCATGATCATCGAATAGGTTATTTTACCCGATAAAGTATCAATACGCTTTCAGAGCACGGAGAAAGACTAGGCCTGACAAAACTTAATCATCTAAACGATAAGTATGCAAAGTTAGTTTTCCCTGACGTGTATCTTCAAAAAAGTGATGCAGCGTTGTTTTTACCGTAGTGAAACTGATTTCATCCCATGGGATCTCTTGTTCAGAAAAAAGTCTCTGCTCAAAGGTTTCCTCACCAGGATTTAGCGGAACATCAGTAATCTGAGTAATAAAGAAAAAATGAATCTGGCTCGCCAATGGCACATCGATTATCGTAAAAAGAAAACCATCCCGAGCCTGTGCACCGGTTTCTTCAAAGGTCTCTCGAAGCGCCCCCTCAAGCAGTGTTTCGTGCACTTCCATAAATCCTGCTGGCAGTGTCCACTTGCCTTTTTGAGGCTCAATAGCTCTCCTACAAAGTAAAACCCGATCTCCACAAACCGGAACAGTACCGACGACAGGAATAGGATTGACATAGTGAATATAACCGCATTCCTCACACAACTCACGTACATGTACGTCATCCGACGGGCACTTAATGACCATCGGATGACCACACATCGGACAAAACTTAAAATGAGGAGCGTCTATTGTCTTCATGTTTAGCGTTCACGAGGATAGGGACGCCATTCGCTTCCCTTTTGACGTATGTAATCGTTTCCTCTGTATGTTAATACAACGGATTGACCATTTCCCGAAACAGGATTGGTTTCAGGCAAGTCACGTACCAATTCTTCAAGAGGAACACTGCCACCGTCTTTACTGAAGTAATTTTTCGACAACACTCGTCCGATTAACGTACTCATTGCCATGTAACTCGTGTTACCCGTAACATGGATGAGTTCTTGAGGTAAATCTTTAATGCCAAAAAATTTCACCATCATTGGCACTTCGGTGATGCGCATACTCGGAATATCACGCAAACGAGGAGCCTGAATTCTGTCACCTCGCACCGCTGCTCCGTGTTCTGGAACAACAATAAGCATCACCTTTCGCCCCGAACGATCAAGTTCATGCATAAAAGTTTGCAAATCATTTAAGAAGCGAATAGCTCTGGGCTTAAACTCTTCCCAACGACTGTGTCTAGGCAAGCGATTGCCGTCGTGTAACGCTATGAAATTAAAGAGCGTCACATGCCGATCTGAACTCTTATCTTTAGCCGTCTTTTTCTGCCAATCTCTTAAGACAGCCAAATCATCAGAAATTTCTTCATCGTCAAATGCCATGTAACGAACCGGATACTTTGCAGTACTTTCTAGAGGCGCCATCAACCCAGCTTTGTCACGAAGCGTTTGAAGATAATTGTCATACTGTCCCTTATGGTCTAAATACAGGTGTTGGCGATAACCCAATTGATCAAGTCGATTCATGATTTCACACTCGGGACGCCTTCCATCGTATAGGGAGTTATGATCGACTTGCCCACAAACTGCATTCAGTAAACGTAACGTTGCAGGGCCTGAGTAAGAGGTTGCCGAGTTGAAATGATCAAATCGGATATTAAATTCTGACAATACGGGATGATTCATTAAATCAGAAGCAATAAGATCATCGTTTGATAACGAGCATATATTCATCAGAATAATTTCAAAAGGCGTGTCATTAGCAGAGAGCCCTTGCGGAAATTCTGCACGGCGTCCTTTTTCATAATCCAAAAATGCCGTGTACCACTTGTCTATTGTTTCAGAGGTAATAACTGAAGGATCTGCTGGTGATTCAGCCTGTTTCATTTCCGAAGAAGGAACCTCTTTTGCAACCTCGGCCACCTGGGTGAGTGTCGGCTGTGTTTTCCAAGCCAGATAGTATGGTTCAACAACTAAGCAAAGGAAGTACACAACTGTAAAAACACTTAAACGAACCCAGTTTTTGAGTAAACAATAAAGTAGGACTATGACGATGCCTGCCACCAGCATCTTGACATTAACAAAATCGACTACAAGCTGGGCAATATAAACCGCTGAGAAACCTGCGATATTTTGCGCATTACTAAAAATACTTTCCGGTCCTGGCAGCCAGCTTTCAGAATAAGCCAGCACTACACCAGCAATAACAGCCACCACAGTCTGAATAAAACGTATTGCTTTGCTTTTAATCGGCAATAAAACAAAAAGCAAAAGCAACCCGTTATAGAGCAGGTTTAAAGTCAAATATTCGTAATGAGCAAGGGCAAACTTCAAAATGAAATAGACATTCCAAAGCCCAAGCCCTCTGAAAGAAAAAACACTCGATTTTTCTTGCGTATCACCTGACATCACTTATCCGTTCTTAATGTTGTTTTTCTTGGTTAGGAAAATAAACCCGTCCATCTTCATCGAATGCAAAGTAGCCCTGATCGAACCCCATTCCAAAAAGCGTTAAAACATTTCTGTAATAGTTTTCTTTTTCAATCGGAGAAGTAGCGAGAATCGTACGAATGAGATCGGCAGACTTATCCTCACCGAGCAGCTCCAATAAACAGGCACCGAAGCCATCCCAGGCTGGTTGATTGATTTTCAATGTATTGACATCAATTTTTTCGGGCGGCATATTTAGCTGCCGGGTAATTTTAACCATCGGCTCAAAATGGGCCTTTAATTCTCGATAAACCGGATCCTTAGGCGACATCATCCCAGCCCAAAGATAAACTCTAATCGAGTTATAACTGCCGATAGTATTGTCAATATTATCGACTGGCACCAACTCTCCTCGAGAAGAAAAAGTCGCCCAGTCAGGAGAAATGCCGGCAGGAGCACTGCGAATTAATACTCGAGCCGAACCTTCAAAAACATCTAACCAATATTTATCTTCAAGCGCAAAGCGCTTCAGAAGAAAAAGCGGATAGTAACTGGGATTCAGTTTGACCTGATCGTTGTGCTCAAAACCGATATGTCCTGGTAAAAGAACTTTACCCAAGTTATCAATATCGCGGACTTGTGTCTTTAAAAGCTCCAACATTGCATGAGCTTTTGCTGTGTAATCCGACCTGTTCCAAAGGCGACCAGCCTCAAGAAGACAATAGGCGATCCACATGTCAGAATCTACAGCGTTATTAGTGTCCAAAATCGTCCACTGGGAACCGTTATTGCCCCAAAGCCAGGCCGCAAAATGCTTCGTAATATCTCCGCTTGAAAGATTATTTTCAGTCCAGTTCAGCAGTTCCTCGAATGTTTCTCGATCATTATCTACAAGCGCAAAAAACATGGCATAAGACTGACCTTCTGAGGTGGTAACTGCACGAGTATCGCTGTAGTCAATCACACGACCGTTTTCAATACCCACAGCTTTAAAGTCATTCCACATGGGCCAATCAGCTAAGGCTGATGTACTGATGCCTAATGCGAGTGTCATAGCTAAAACTAATTTTTTCATTTTGCTCTTCCTCTCACCCACAAGCGCATGAAGTAGAAAATGCCGGTGCCGACCAAAACAGCACAAACCAAAGCACACAAAACCAGTATCAAGGGATAATTGCTCATAGTTTCCCAAATTTTGTGGTACCAGGGCAGATCGCCGATCGTATAAGAATCACCTACCTTAAAGTCAACAATAGACTGACCGTTGATAATCGCTACAGCACCAGAAACAGTAGCCATAGAAGAGGGACTTTTAAGCTTTTCATTAAGCAGATAACTGCCAGCCTGTCCTTCACTTAGCAATGCCACAACTGTTCGATCAGAATCAAATGGAGACTGCAATGAAACAATTGCTCCCACTCCTCCTCGGGGACTGAAAAGCACCTCTTCGGGTTGCAAAAGCTTTTCACCCTTCAAATTATCGGCGATCGCCTTTTGGAGAGTTTCGGCATTGTCCTTCTTAAAATCAGGCAATGTGATCGGCATTTCGCTAATGAGCAAAATATCTTTATCGTCCACAATATCTTCATTAGGACGATCAACAACTGTCAATTGGGTCGCCACGGCACCCGTTACCGCTGCAATACGAGCCGTGGTATTTAAAAGTGTCGTCACTTTTTCAGCGGCCGCTTCTTTAGGAATCACCGCGACGGTGCGAGACAGATCTGCGAACACCGAGTACGGATAAGCGCTTTGGGTAAAAAGCGTCAGATTCGGCATTTCGGCATAGTGGAAAAGACCATTTAACGTTATCGTTGATGAAGGATCAATTTCCATCTGGTGCGGCAAAAGAACAACTGACTTGCAATTGTCTGGAGAACCCTCCGAGAGTTCACGCCGATACACAACCTCAAAACTCAAGTCATTCTGAGCAGCCAAAGCCAAAGCTTCTGAGGGGCTTGTAGCAAGAGGACCGTTAAAGGAGGGTAGACGCATTTCTCTCTCTCCGCTACTACTTTGATGCGAGAGATTGACAGAATCAATCAAATAATTGTTGATTCGCATGCGCAACTGTGCCTGATCTCCGCCTTCGGGTTTGGTGTAACGGTATTTAAGATTCACATCTAATCCACCCGTGCCCACCATATAAAGGTCCGGGGCGATACTCATCGGCATATGAACCGCAGGCGGAGCATAACCTCTGGAAGTCAATTGCCCCGGATATTGCATAATCCGAGAAAATGCAATCGTTTCATCAATTGGCACCCAGTTCGGAGCATCATATGCCTGACGGCTCTGGGGTTCCTTAAAGTCTTTAATGGGTAGCTTGTCACCAATTAAGACATGATCTCCTGAAGCCAATGCTTTCACGGCGACAACTAAATCAGCCTCATCACGCCCGGAAATCACCAGCATTTTGTCACTGAGACTTTCAGGAGCATCCATCATCAAAATCTGCGGACCATCAGCCATCGGCAGATCATTTAAAAAACTTGGACGACTGGAATTCGTCGCAAAAACAAAAAAGTGTCCGCCAGTTGGAACACGATCGTAGTACACCGGAAAATCAGCTCCACGCCACTGTGTATATTTTCCGACCAAAGAAGACAAAATCGCTGCAGCCTTCTTTGTTTCATTATCAGGAGCTTTGGCAAAGACAACCGGAATGACAGATGGATTATTCGTATAGGTATCAATAAACGGAGCCGGCCTGCGAGCTAAATCATTGGCAATTTTGACTTTTTGTTTAACCAATGACAAGGTGCTTTTGGCGTCAACATCCAACCACAACGTTTCACTTGATGGTCTTTCGCAAATATTTTGATAGTGTCCGACAAATTCCAAAGTAATTTGATTAAGTGACTTAATCTGCTTGGGATCCAAGCTCACCTGAGTTCGATAGAGCTTACCTAAAGCTTCAGCTGTAACAGGGACAGACTGCTGAAGTTGCTCATTCAAATAAACATTAACTTGAGAACGAACAGGAATCAGTGCTGGGGAGGCAGTAAATGCTAAATTTAAAGTCGCAGAAGACACTAGCTCATCTGCACGTACTCCAAAATCCAAATACTGAATATTGTTAATCCCTGTTAGACGGATACGAGTAGCTTGACCGCCAGGAACCAATTGCAGCAAACCTGTTTGTTGAGTAAAAGAACCCGTTACATCAGTACGCCAAACAGGAGCCACCACAGAGGCATCATTAAGAGCCTGTTGGGCCAGAGCCGATGCTGCCGACAAACTCAACAAAGCTGAACTGACCAAAACGACAGATACTTTGGATAAATTCACTTTAGACACTCTATACATTTATGATTTATTTGAGTTTAGCGCACGAGCTGCACGTCTCGGACAAAAGCTCGCACACCAAGAAAAAAGTTTAGGAACAATTTGTAACTTGCCCGGAAGAAATTCAATCATTGATCGATAGCCGTACCAGGCCAGAGAACCAAGTTTTAAAAAGCCCACCCACATACGGTCATCAACGTTGGATTTTTCAGGCACCCACATCCCCTCACGAGAGAAGGTACAACGATTAAAGGCTCGCTCTGTTTCATAGTCATCAAGACAAAGTCTCAGTTCCAGTGCGCCTGAAGTTTCACCTGCCAACACAACTGTCTTAAAACAGTAATACTTACCTTTATAAGTCATCAAGAGGCGAACGGCTTCTTCTGGCGACCAGATACGCGAGCGGTCAGCTAACAATAACCGAACTTCAGCCTGAGAATATTGAACCATGGTCGCCTTGTAATTAACGTCCTTATCATCACAAATATTTACATCAATTTTGCAATGAATTCTCGGGAACTGATGCGTTTGCACCTCTTCAACAGCGACCGCCATAGAGGCACCCAAGATCATCAGGTTATAAGCAATCCAGCCCATGTTAATAACTAGAGTCAAGTATTCTGGATTAGGATCAAAAAATGCCTTGTAAAAACCAATCAATAACCCAACCAAATTCAAAGCAATTAAGAACAAGTAGGGTTTAGAGACAGGCCAATCCAAATACTTCTGCCCAATTGTTCCGCCTTTGGCTGTAACGTTAAATTTACCTTTATGCGGAAAAATCAATGCAACTGTTGTCGGCAAAAGAATGTACCAAGACAAAACAGTTTCATAAACTCCGCTTAAAAACGGATACCGATAACCTCTTTGTAAAATTTGATTCGTTAATGCCGAATGAATCATATGAGGCAGCACATACGCAAAGATAGCCGCCGCGGTTGCATAGATGACATAGACATTAGCAAACATATATGGCAAAGGCGCTACCAAAAATATCAAGCGAGGCAAACCATGGAAGAAATGGAACATCGCATTGAAAAAACACAACCGCTGAGGTAGTGTCAGGCCCTTTCCCAAAAAAGGATTGTCGAGCCTAAAAATCTGAATCATTCCCCTTGCCCAACGAATGCGCTGACCGATATGAGCAGCCAATGTTTCAGTGGAAAGCCCTGATGCTAGGGGCAAATCAATAAATGCAGAAGACCATCCTTTGCGATTGAGCTTTAGCGACGTATGCGCATCTTCGGTGACCGTTTCCACTGCAATGCCACCCACCTCTTCGAGGGCTTTTCTTCTCATGACAGCACTTGAACCGCAAAACATCGTTGCATTCCACGTGTCGTTGCCTTTTTGAATAAAGTCATGGAAGAGTGAATTTTCAATCGGTATCGTCCGATCCAAATGAAGATTTTTCTCAAAAGGATCAGGAGAATAAAAGTGATGAGGTGTTTGAATAAGTGCAATTTTCGGATCTTTAATCAACCATCCCATCGTTTTTACAAGAAAATCAGAAGAAGGCACATGGTCACAGTCAAAAATCGTCACAAACTCACCACTGGTAACGGTCATGGCGTGGTTGATGTTACCGGCCTTAGCATGGTTGTGCTCTTTGCGCTTAATGTAACCCGCTCCGACTTCCTGAGCGAATTTTTCAAACAAAGGACGACTGCCGTCGTCGAGAATATAAACGTGCAGTTTCTCTTCAGGCCATTGTAAATTAAGTGCTGCAAACACCGTTGGTTTAACCACATCCAGCGACTCATTATATGTGGGAATAAAAATATCCACATGAGGCCAAAGTGTTTCATCTGCCGGCATTGGGAAGGGCTTTCTATCTAAAACCCAACAAACTTGGAAGTATCCCAACACCATGACAATGAAAGCGTAAAGTTCGGCCGCTAGCAACAGACAACTGAGGAAAATTCCCACGGGGGTATCTGTGTTTAAAGTAGACGTACAACGCCACCAAAGATATCGCCCAGAAACGACCATTGAGATCACAAAAAGCAGCATCAGTGTTAACCGTGCTTTAATTTTTCTTAACGCTAAAGCAGACAGAAGCATCACAGAAAGGAAAACCACCTGTCCTTGAATGTTAAAGGGCTGTGTGATACATAAAATGGCCAGTGCAGCTGCTAACCCACCCAAAATCCACAAAAGCGCAAGCTTAACAGAGCGAGGCAGTTCCTCTCCCTTCTTATCAATGGTATCTAAACTTTTATGATTCCCATCAAGCGCTAAAGTTCCATAGTGCCCTACCAAGTTTCCCAATAAAGTTAACGCTTTGGAAATTTTCCTTCCAAACCAAACTAATACATTCCAAAGCCATCCGCTTTCCCCAGAGCCGTTAAAACAAAGCAAATAAAAGGTTTGAAAAAGCCAACGAACACAATCTCCCGCTTTCGGAGCCTGTGTATTAATTTGCGGATAAAGTTGGCTAAAGGCCTTCCGGTAGGCTTTGAAATATTGAGATTCCAAAGGCAGCAAAATCCAAGCAAGAACCAGCCAAAACAAGTTCACAATAACACTTGTTTTTGACGATCCGTTTTCGCGCCAAAGAGCTGCTTTATCTTTAAAGTAATTAATGACGGTTGCCAGCGGCATTTTTATTCAGTGAAATCGTCTGATAGAAACAATCAAAATCAGAAGCAATCTCTAGCAATTAGAGATCAAATATGTCGGAAGTTTTACGAAGCGACTGATTATAAACAACTTCAAAAATAAAGCCTTAACAAAATGTTAGCTATTGACTGGCCAATGGTTAAATCAGGCAATAAAAAAATTCAAACAGGAGAAAGACACTTCCTTATTTCTTTTATTATGAAAGAAACAAGGAAAACAACATGAAACGTCGAACAGCTTTTGTTCTATCTGGAGTCGGTATTGCTTTAGCGTGTTGCTTTGGCGCTGGTTACCGTTTTTTGCACAGTGCTCGTTTCGGAGCCATCCCATCAACGCCTTCTGCCTTTGCAAAATGCTCGCATTTTCATAATGGCACTTTTCACAACACCCTGCCGACTCCCGTACTCACCGATAACAGTACTATGGTCGAGGCTTTTGCCAAATCTCTGGTTACCCCAAAAATTGACCCTGAACCAACAGCCCCACTCCCAACAGTCAAAATAGATCTTAAGCAGCTTCCACAGTCAAACAATATTTTGATTTGGTTGGGCCACTCTTCTTTTTATATTCAGCTTTCCGGTAAAAGAATTTTGATTGACCCAGTGTTAAGCGATTATGCCTCGCCTATTTCCTGGAGTACTAAGGCCTTTAAAGGAACTCACATTTACGATCCTAAAGACTTCCCGAATATAGATTTTTTGATTATTTCTCATGACCATTGGGACCATTTAGATTATCCCACTGTCATAGCATTAAAAGACAAAATCGGGAACATCATTTGTCCTTTGGGCACGGATGCACACTTTTTGCGATGGGGATTTCCGGCTAAACAAATTCATGCACTAGATTGGAACGAACGTTTTTCTTCGAAAGATTTAATAATTCATGCGCTAGAAGCTCGGCATTACTCCGGTCGCAGCCTTGATCAAAATAAAAGCTTCTGGGCCGGATATCTTATTGAGTCAGATAACTACAGAATTTTCTTTAGCGGTGACTCAGGCTACAGTCCTCACTTTAAAGAAATAGGCAAACGCTTCGGTCGTATTGATCTAGCCCTCTTAGATAGCGGCCAATATAACGAAAGATGGCGCTTTATTCACATGAATCCCGATGAGGCTTTACGTGCAGCAAAAGATTTGCAGGCTCAAAATTTCTTCCCAGCTCACATCGGTAAATTCTGCATCTCAATGCATCCGTGGTACGAACCCTTTGAAAGGTTGTCTCAAAAAGCTGAAAAAGAAAAGATTCAATTAATTACTCCCAAAATGGGCGAACCGCTTTACCTGTCTAGACATTTGCCAAGACAATTGGCATGGTGGAAACAAAATATGAACCAGCAAAAGCAAGCATAAAAGTAAAATCATCTAAAAAAAATTTGACAAATGTCAGATGATTAAATAAAATTCTGCTCTTCGTTAGATGATCGCGGGGTGGAGCAGTCTGGTAGCTCGTCGGGCTCATAACCCGAAGGTCGTTGGTTCAAATCCAGCCCCCGCAACCAATTCCATGTCTCAGCAGTCGAAAGGCTTCTGAGATTTTTTGTTTTAAACAAGACGAATTTCAAGTTGTTTACCAACTGCATTTGCATACTTTTGCAAAGAAGTCAGCGATGGTAAACGTCCAGAGAGCAAACCAGACTCAATTCTAGCAACGGCTGATTGTGAGGTTCCCATTCTCTTTGCCACAGCTTCTTGAGACAAGCCCGCCTTACGTCGAATTTGAATCACTCTATCCAAAATAGCCAACTCTTGCTTTGTTCTTAAAAATTCTTCCTGAAATTCAGGATCTTTCATTTGTTCGACAAGAGTGTCTTCAAAATTTTTAGCAGCTTTCATTTTCAAACTCCTTCAAACGAGCAATGGCAATATCAATTTCTTTCCTAGGGGTCTTTTGAGTCTTTTTAACAAAACAACGCAACACAATAATTCGTTTACCAATACGCGCACAGAAAAGAACTCTCCCGATCCCTTCCTCACCCTTTGCTCGAACCTCAAAAATCCCTTTTTCTAATGCTCGCGTAAATGGCATACCCAAATTTGAACCAACTTCTCGCATTTTGTCCAATAGTGCGAATGCTTTCGCTCTAATCTTTTTGGGCAGACTCAACAATTCCTGACGAGCATTTTCATTAACGAACTCCACCTGAAACTTCGAATGACTTTCGGGTGTAACCATAAAAGAACTCCTTTACCTCAATGCCGAATTATCTCACGATTGAGATAAAAGAATCCACTTTATTCAAATATTTTTTGATAGGCAATTTTCATTTTCAAGAAAATAAAGGGATTTAATTTAACGGTTGAAATACATAAAGCATGGGATATGCAATTTTTAAGCAAAAGAGTGGCATTTTTTACGCCTAATACACAAACAGTGCTCAATACAATGCAATCAGAACAAGGAGAGCCATGTTCAGAAAAGTTAGGAGAAAAAATGTCACTTCAAGATCAATTAACAACTATTAACGGAATTATTGTTCCTACCATCGCTTATGGTGTCTATCAGGTCAAAGATGCTGCTCAGTGCCAAAAGGCTGTCGAAGATGCGTTGGCTGTCGGTTATCGAGCTTTAGATACGGCTGCATCCTATGGTAATGAGTCTGCAGTCGGTGCTGCTATTAAAGCGAGCGGCATCAAACGTGAAGAATTATTTGTAACGACTAAATTGTGGCTTGAAGATGCAAGCGAAGAAGGCGCCAAGCGAGCAGTAGACCGCTCTTTAGAACTGCTTGGCCTCGATTATTTGGACAGTTACCTGATTCACCAACCGATCGGTGACGTCTTCGGCGCGTGGCGCACAATGAGCCGTCTGCACAAAGAAGGGGTTTTACACAGAATCGGTGTGAGCAACTTCGCCCCCGATCGCTTGTTGGACTTCTGGTATCACAACGAAGTCAAGCCGATGGTCAATCAAATTGAAATCAACCCCTTCTGTCAAAATGAAGAAGCCATTAAAATCATGGGAGAAATCGGCGTAGCTCCTCAAGCATGGGCACCGTTGGCTGAAGGCAAAAACGGATTGTTTACCCATCCGGTGTTGAGTGCAGTTGCTCAAAAGCACCATATTTCCGTTGCTCAGGTTGTCCTGCGCTACGTTATGACGTTAGGGGCTAGTGTTGTTGTGAAGTCTGTTCACGCCAATCGCATGGAAGAAAACCTTAAATCTACAGCTGTAGTATTGGATGCCGAAGACATGGCTGCAATTAAGAAACTGGATACTAATACGAGTCAATTTTTCTCCCATAGAGATCCAGCCATTATCCGTTGGATGTGCGAGCGTCATATCGAACACTAAAGTGAATTGTCTTTTGTGTGGAGGAAGTAAAAAATGACAACTCAGTCCTGGCCATCATTGTCCGAAACTGATGAGCGCGGGCTTCTTCTCAGAAACCTGGCCGATCGGGTTCACCGAATTGTTTTAACATCCGGCGAATGGGACAGCCGTATCCCGGGGCTGCATTTGTCCTACGTCCAAACGCCCGACAAAGTGCCCAATTGCTTTTACGTACTCTCTGTCGGCCTTATTTTGCAAGGCCGCAAGCACCTCAATATCGGGAAAGACTCGTATGAGTACGGCGAGGGATCCATGATTGTCACCTCTGTGGACATGCCCACATCATACGAGCTGTTGAACGTTACTCCCTCGAACCCGTTTATTTCCCTGTCTTTGAAGTTAAACCCGGCGATTTTGGCTGAAATCATTTCATCGGAGTCAACGGCTTCCGAGCACAAATCTAACGAAGTTTTTTCCATTGATTGGGCCACTCAGGAATTGCTTGAAGATTTCGACAGACTTTTACGGCTGCTTGAGCGACCGCAGCAAATTGAAACCCGAGCCCCTTTGCTGATTAAAGATATCCACTATCTTGCATTAGCGGGAACTGCAGGCGAGTCGCTACGATCGCTTTATGCGCCGGGCGCAGTCGGACAAAGAATTCGGCGGGTGATTCATTGGATGCGCGAAAATTTCCGCGAACCCATCACCATTGAGCAGCTGTCTGATGTAGCCGGCATGTCTTCAACCACGCTGCACCGCCACTTTAAAGCCTTTACTTCACTTTCGCCGGTTCAGTACCAAAAGCGCCTGAGACTGTATGAGGCTCAGCAGTTTTTGATTCGCGGCGACGGTGATGTAAATTCAGCCGCCTATGCGGTGGGTTATCAAAGTCCTCAGCAGTTTAATCGCGACTATAAGAAATTTTTCGGGATTACTCCGGGGAAAAGCACAAAAAACATGAAAAGAAATCTTTTGTCATCAATGGCTTAACTTTTTAATTATCTTTTTAAATAGTCATTTATCAAAACGGTAGGTTCTGCCAAAAATAACATTTTTTTTGGCAATGCCTACCGTTTTTAATTCGGATAATGAAAGGTGAACCATTAGGAGGTTATGCCATGACAATGCTTACCAGACGTCAAACTTTAGAAGCCTTTGGAGCTGTGGCAGCGGCAACGGTTGCTCCCTCTTCCACGGCGGCCTTATCTTCCGAAGCCAATCAATCAGTCGTGTATTGGACTCCGGAGTTAAGCAAAGATGCTTTCCTGAGGATGTACCATCTGATTAACAAAGAAATCTCCGGCAAAGTCGCTTTAAAACTTCATACCGGCGAACCTAACGGCCCCAACATCCTTCCGCGTGAATGGGTTAAGGCTTTGCAGGCCGAAATCCCAAACAGCAACATTGTTGAGTGCAACGTCCTCTATAAAAGTCCTCGTCAAACGACTGCCGGCCACCGTAAGGTCATTGAACAAAACGGTTGGACCTTCTGCCCTGTTGACATCATGGATGAAGAAGGTGATGTCGCATTACCTGTCAAAAACGGTTTGCATTTGAAAGAATTTCACGTCGGCAAACATCTGCTCAACTATGACTCGATGGTTGTTTTAACGCACTTTAAGGGCCATGGAATGGGCGGTTTCGGCGGATCGCTGAAAAACATTTCTATCGGCTGCGGCTCTGCTGCTCACGGAAAAGTAGAGTTGCATAATGTTCAGCCTGACGGCAGCTGGCCCGGAAAAGCTCCGTTCATGGAACGTATGGCTGACGGTGGTAAAGCGATTCTGGATCATTTCGGTAAAAAGATCGTTTTTATTAACGTACTGCGCAATATGTCGATTGACTGCGATTGCGCCGGCGTTCAAGCCTCGACTCCGACTTTACCTGACTTAGGCATTATGGCTTCAACGGACCTACTGGCTATTGATCAAGCCTGTGTCGACTTGATTTATTCATTGCCGGATTTCATGAAACGCACTATGGTCAAACGCATTGAATCGAGAGAAGCATTACGCCAATTATCAGCCATGAGAGAACTCAAGATGGGCAATCCGAACTATAAGATTGTCAGAGTATTAGATATCAAACCCGGACAGCGTCCGTTGGAGGATGATATTGCCTAATGCCTCTGTCAAAGAGGTCCAGGCGTTTCTGGGGCAAAGGAAGTTGAAAAACTTCCTTTGTTTTTATTGGTTTAATCCCATGGCTTTCGTCTTTGGTAGGAAACGACAAAAATACGCCATTTTATCAACCTACCCTCGGGTTTTGAATCACTAACATACCCAGTGATAATTACCGCTTTCCTTGGGAGAAGTGTCTATGTCAACAAAAAAGAACGTCTTCGTTTTTGCTTTGATGACTGCCTGCCTTGCGTTTACGACGGTTCAGGCAAAAGTGAACATCCAGCCCCTTTCCAAACCAATTACCATTGTCGAGCAGGGAAGCTTTGCTGCCGGCGGTACAGTGCTTCAAAATAAAGGAAAATTTGATCCTTATAAGATGGGGCCGGAGGGACAAACCCTTCATGGCGATCATGCCTATGTGTTTTATCAGGTGCCTCAAAATGCTTCAGGCTTACCGCTCGTGTTTCTGCACGGTGCCGGACAGTCCGGGAAAACTTGGGAAACAACACCGGATGGACGCGAAGGTTTCCAAACGATCTTCTTAAGGAAAGGCTACCCTGTGTATCTGGTCGATCAACCAAGACGGGGGCGTGCCGGCAATTCCACTGTCGACTCTCAGCTTGTCGCAACACCAATGGATCAAACCTGGTTTGATACTTTCCGTGTCGGAATGTATCCCGATTATTTTGACAATGCGGCATTCCCACGAGATAAGGAATCTCTAAATCAATACTTCAGACAAATTACGCCGAATACCGGTGCTTATGACCCTGATGTCATTTCCGATGCTATGGCTGCTGTGTTTGAGCAAAGTGGGGACGGCGTTTTAATTACGCACTCCCAGGGCGGCGGAATCGGCTGGTTAACGGCAATTAAAAGCAGTCATGTGAAGGCCATCATCTCTTATGAACCTGGCAGCGGTTTTGTTTTCCCCAAGGGAGAAGTGCCCGCAGACATGCCTGCTCTGACCGGTGCTTTGAAAGGTGAGCCGATCAGTTCGGAAGACTTTAAGAAACTCACTCGCATTCCGATTGTCATCTACTACGGGGACAATATTCCAAAAGATGGGGACGAAGCTGCTAAAAATCCGGGACAAGACAATTGGCGGGTTCGCGTGAAAATGGCAAAACTTTTTGTTGAAAAAATCAATTCAATGGGCGGTCATGCTGAGCTTGTCATGCTCCCCGAACATGGACTTAAAGGCAATACACACTTCCCCTTCTCTGATTTGAATAACGAAAAAGTGGCTGATCTGATGCAGCAATTCTTAGTGAACAATAAACTAGGTCACTAGTCACTTAATGATCTACTAAACATTAATACTCAGACCCCGTCAAGATTCTTCTGACAGGGTCTTTTTTTGTATTGTTTTTTTGCTTGTGAAAACAAATAATTTTGAAATTAAATGGCAAAAAAACAATGTAATTTCTCACGAGCAAAAAGCGGCGCTTTTATAAGATTGACTGTGGAAATAAGTTTAAATTTCTCAACCCAAATGGAGGGGGAAAAATGTTTGATAACTCATTTGCCTTGAATCGTCGCAGTGTCATTAAGTCTTTATTTGCTTTTGGATTAAGCGCCGGATTCGGTGCCGGCAGCGGCACGGCACTGGCTCAAATCAATACCGCAAAGAAACCCCTGATTGTTTATTTCTCCATGCCGGAGACTGATGATCCTAAAGACATGACCGAAGAGGAGGAAAACAGTACAGTTGTCATTAATGGGAAGGTTTTAGGAAACACCCAGTATATTGCTTTACTGATTCAGAAATACACTGGCGGAGATCTTTTCCGTATTGAGGCTAAGAAACCCTATCCCACCTTGCATAAAACATTGGTTGATCTTGCCAAGGAAGAGCAGAATCAAAATGCTCGCCCCGCCCTGTTGCGCAATATTGAAAACCTGAAAAACTACGACACAATCTTTTTGGGGTACCCGAACTGGTGGGGAGACATGCCCATGATTCTTTATACATTCCTGCAAACCCATGATTTAAGCGGAAAGACTGTCATCCCATTTAACACCCACGGCGGAAGCGGTTTTTCTCGTACCATTTCCACCATTCAGGAGCTGGCTCCTAAAGCCAATGTCATCACCCGAGGTTTTACGGTTTACAGGGACCGCGTTGATCGTGCCGAACCGGATCTAAAAGCCTGGGTTCAGCGGATGGGTTGGAAATAAATTGCTAACAAGACGATTTTTACTTTCGGCTGTCGGAGGCTTTTTGATGTCAGAATGGGCGATTCCTTCTGCTGTTTTTGCCAACGAATGGCACCTTAAGGCCTCCTCAAATATTCGTGAACTTAAAAATCACCCTTATTTAAAAGCCTTTGCCTCCCACCTCATGCCTCGTCCCGCAGATATTGACAGGGACTTAAAAATCTCTGAAGTATCCAGGCTTATGCCCTGGCACGGTTATGTCAACACAAAAGACATACTGCACTCTTTAAATCGTCTGATTGATGATTGCGCAGAAGGCAAACAGGTTTTCTTCAGCTTCTATGAAGATAAAAATCGCGCTGATCAAACCGGCTTGTTTTTTTTCAGGGGCAAACCCGGAACACCTTTTGCTCTCATCTGCCCTGGCGGTGGTTTTGCTTATGTGGGTTCTCTTCACGAAGGATTCCCCCTCGCTCAGGCTGTCTCAGAAAAAGGCTTCAACGCATTCGTCATCCAATATCGGATTGGCGGTGCTCGAGTCGCTTGTGAAGATCTGGCTCAGGCTCTCGCCTGGATTATTGACCATGCCAAAGAATTAGAGGTAGCTCCTACAGGTTATTCACTCTGGGGAGGCTCGGCCGGTGCCAGAATGGCTGCTTATCTCGGCTCTTACGGCAGCGCGGCGTTCGGAGCCGCAGAAACGCCCCGGGCAGCTGCCGTCGTCATGGAATATACCGGGCACACTGATTACACCGACAAGGATCCTCCCACTTACGCAGTGGTCAGTCGCAATGATCCGATTGCCGACCATGAAACAATGAGACAACGACTTTTGCGCTTATCTGCATTAGGTATTTCCACAAAGTTCCGACTTTGCAACTACGCCGGCCATGGCTTTGGGCTTGGCACCGGAAGTGATGCCGAAGGATGGCTTAATGAGGCGGTTGAATTTTGGATAAATCAACTAAAGGACAAATAGGATGAAAACTCGAATTTTAGGTAAAGATTTGGAAGTTTCTGCAATCGGTTTGGGTTGCATGGGAATGAGCCATGCTTATGGGCAACCCAGCGATAAAAAAGAATTTCAAAATGTGATTTCGCACGCCATTGATGACGGCTATACATTCTTTGATACGGCAGAAACTTACGGCAATGCTCTTGATCCTCACCATAATGAAACTATTTTGGGTGAAGTGCTCAAACCTTACAGAGACAAAGTTGTCATCGCAACCAAGTTCGGCATTCATTTTGATGAAAGCAGCAAAGAGGTCAACAAACCTTTAATTGTCGACACTCGCCCCGAAACGATTAGGAAATCTGTTGAAGGTTCTTTAAAGCGTCTGCAGATCGATCATATCGATTTGTACTACCAACACCGCAACGATCCTAAACGCCCCATCGAAGAAGTTGCTGAAGTAATGCAACAGCTTATTGATGAAGGCAAGATTACCCATTGGGGTTTGTCGGAGGTTGACAAAGATGTCATCGAAAGAGCTCACGCAATCTGCCCCGTGACAGCCATTCAAAATCGTTACTCAATGATGGCTCGTTGGTATGAAAAGCTATTCCCCACTCTTGAAAAATTAAATATCGGGTTCGTCGCCTTTTCTCCCCTGGCAAACGGTTTTTTATCAGGTATATATCATGGTGTTTCCGGCTTTGATAAGCTCACTGACTATCGCAGCGTCATGCCTCAATTTACTGAGGAGGCTTATCAGCAAAACGCGGATCTTTTGAAATTACTCGATGACATGGCTCACGAAAAAGGAGCGACTAAAGCACAAATCTCTTTAGCCTGGATGCTTGCCAAAAAAGATTGGATCGTTCCGATTCCTGGCTCAAGAAATCTTGAGCGCCTCAAAGAGAATGCCTCAGCTGCAGATATTCAATTATCCGAAGAAGAACTCAGAGCTATTGATACGGCCTTGGACTCAATGAAAATGTCTGCCGTATATGGCGGTGTTAAAACAAAATAGTTTATTAAATAAGGTTGGCGAAATCGGCCAACCCTATTTGTTCCGCGTTAATCCAAATTCTGCTTTTTTAACCACTTTTGCGTCAAATCGGCGATTTCTTCATTGTTCAGATCTGACATCAAAAAATGTGTATTTCCGCGAATACCAATATCTGGCAAATGAATCAGTTCCGCATTGCCACCATGACGGTTAACGGCCGCAACAAATTTTTTAGCCATATTCAACTCACTGCGCCATTTATCGGGGCCAATTTGCTTTGAAGACTGCTCTGCAATATTGTCGCCGTACAACAAAAGCATCGGAACCTTAATCAGTTTTTCAAAGTCTTTCAAAGGCACTGGTTTAGCTGTGGCGATAACGGGTGCATAGGTTGTCGGCAATGCTTCAGGTACCTCGCCTTCCGGGAATATGAAGGGCGTGCCGCCCGGTTCAAACGCCACAATAGCCTTTACCTTATCGGTAAGAATGGGAGTTCTCCAGCCGATGGTACCGCCCATGGAATGAGTAAAAAGGATTGCCGGGCCAATTTTTTCAAATAAAGCACTTAGAGCTTGTGCGTTCAGATCATCATCCAGTTCACCAGAGTAAGTTGCCCAAGATCGTTGGAAGGCATCGAGAGCCGCGTCTCCCTTTGGAAATTGACTGGTTTTAAACTGGTTCGGATATACCCCGATCCGGCAAAGCTCATAAAGCGTCTTATCCGCGTACAAAGGATTTGCCGCATAGGGATTTTTACCGGAATCGGCTTTCAGGGCCAAACCGGCTTCTCCCATCCGAGGTTGATCTAAGAGATAGACTGAGTAGCCTTTGCGCAAAAAAAGGTTTTGGAAGCCCTCTCTGCCATCAAGTGTTGACTCCCAGGTCCTCTTTGTTTGCGCTCCGCCGTGCTGAAAGACAATCGGATAGGTCTTTGCATCGACAGGAATTTGGTAAAAAACATAAGCATGATCGCCGTAAGCAGTTTGACCTTGAGGTTCGAGAAAATGATCACGAGAAAAGGTTCCCTTATGTGTCAGCGTTGCGCCGCCCACGGTAAAACTGCCTTGTGTCCTCAAGACAATGGGAGATTCATTCACAACCGAACTATGCTCACCGGCATAAACAGCCGTGCAAAGCGTAATTGACAACAAAATTGCCGACAATGCTGCAAAAGATCGATCTTTTCTTCTCATGTCTACCTCATTACATAAAATTTTGCCCTGAAGCGAGTGCTCAAACACTATCAGTCTGGCAATTACATTACTCAGACCAAAAGGACAAGAGAAGCCCACGCAAGAGCCGACTCCTGTCCATACCCCTTCTAAGCGAGCGTCAATGCGCCGAACAAAATAATGACAGGAGAAGCAATATTGACAAGCAGCCCTGAAATTTGCTGTTGATTTTCAAAAGTAATCCATTTAATCCGACGGGCATAAACACCCACAATCACTAACAGCAAAAAAATGATTGCCTGCTCAAGTACCGCCATTATTTCTTAGCGCCTTTGTACTCAGCCTCAGTTACAGGGTCGAGCCATTGCACGGCTTTGTTCGGATCGCGTTCAGACATGGCCAAATGCGTCATAGAGGAATTTTCGCTTGCTCCGTGCCAATGTCGAATTCCCGGAGGGCACACCACAATATCACCGGCTTTAATTTCAATAATCGGGCCCATATTTCCATTGGAATCAACCGATTGAGTTAGACCGACTCCCTCGGTCACAATTAAAGTTTGACCGGTCGGGTGAATATGCCAAAAAGTGCGGGCACCAGGCTCAAATCGAACATAGGCTCCGTAGCTGCGCGCGGGCGACACTTGAGCAAAAGCATTTCTCATTTGAACGTTTCCTGTAAAGTGTTCCGCTCCGGCGGAAACCCACTTTTCTTCAGAGATATTGCGGACCGTTTGATTATGATCATTTTCAGCCGCCGTTGCGCCCAATGCAACAACAGACATAACCATTGCTAAAACCATGTGACGGAGTACCGATCGTGACATACTCATTTTTTGAATCCTTAAAAAAAACCGACTTTGCCATAAAGGCAAAGCCGGCTGGAGGTATTACTTCAATGTACGACCAAAGAAAGTCGTCAACTTATCGAGTTCTTTATCAACATATTCTGGAACGAAGTACGTCTGAATATGCGTAGCACCCGGAATCTTATAAAGCTCTTTATCTTTCGTACCGGTCGCAAGTTTAAAAGCTTCCTCTGTCATGTAGAGAGAATCTGCCTTTTCGCCAGCCATCATCAAAAGCGGCACATTGATCAATTCAATCTGATTGCGGGCATCCCAGCTCATCAAATCCATCAAGCTTGATGTTGTATAAGCAAAGGTGGAGTTCGGATGACGATGTGTACGACCGTAATACTGCATGCCTTCTCGATACAAATCGGTCGGAATCTTGGCGATTGCTTCATCAGTAAGTGTGTCAAAATCCACATTGCCGGAAATAGAAATTTCACCGGTAGTAACTTCCTTTTGACGAGCGTCGGCCGCTTCCTTCAAACGAGCTTGAATTGTCTCTAACCCGGAATTGATGTAACCGTTGCGGCGTACCTCACCGGAATTAAACATGGAAAGAGTTGCAACAGCCTTAATACGCTTATCGGCCTTAACCGCATTCAAGGTGTATCCGCCGCCACCGCAAATGCCGAAGGCTCCCAAACGTTGCGCATCAACACCCGGATAGGTGGAGATGTAATCTGTCATGCCCCAAATGTCTTCTGTTCTGAATTGCGGTTTATCCGTGTGGCGGGGTTCGCCTTCACTGGCGCCCTGGTATGCGGCATCAGCGGCAATCGTAATATAGCCCTTGCCAGCCAAACGTTCGGCAAATAAGCCGGCCACCTGCTCCTTCACGCCGCCGTTCGGGTGAGCAATCACGATCGCGGGATACGATTTCTTTGCATCATAGCCCGCCGGCGTATAGACATTGGCGGCAATTTTCAAACCATGAAGCTCATACGTTACCTGATGAATATTGACCTTGCCGGGTTCATTTTTTGTAATCGCATTTTGATAGACCAAACCAAACGGATTTGTTTGTGCGGCACAAGCTCCCATTGAAACAGCCATGGTTGCTGCAACAGCAGCGGCTACAATCGTTTTTGTCATTTTTTTCTCCTTACGAAAATTTATTTCTTACGAGATTGCAAAACAGTTTTTAGCGCTTGATTGGCCAAATCTGCTTCCTCTGAGCCAACCTTATCGCGAAGGACTTTTACGAATTCGTTCAAGTCATCAGGCGTCAATCCAACGTTTAGGCACACATTCAAATGTGAACGTAATTGCGTTGGAGCGGGCAAGGAAGCCAACGCCGAAACGGTCACTATTTCACGAGCCTGATGATCAAGCACATCACTGGCAAAAATATCGCCAAACAGATGTTCTTTAAGGTATGTATCAATTTCTGGTGAGAAGTCGTAAACAGGACCGGCCGCGGGGCGTCCGATCAATTCCGTTTGAACCTTCGTACCCAATTCACGGATATTTGTTCCTTTCGGCAACGGAGTAGGTCCTCTGCCAACCTTATCGTTGATTCCAGAAGCCTTTCTCTCTTTCAGTAAATTAACAAACACTCCTAAGCCAGTCAGACTTCTTGGGAATCCCGTATAGGCGTACATCTGCACCAGGACTTCCTTAATTTCATTAACGGTTAGCCCATTATTAAGTCCTTCGGTCAATGCTTTCTTTAAAGCTTGTTCATTACCCTGAGCCGTATAGGCGGCGATAGGAACAATATTGATTTCTCTAGAATCCAATGAGGCGTTAGAAACCGCAGGGATGCTCAAAGCCATAACGGCAGAAAGAACGGCAGCAGCAGTTTTTTTCTTCATAGCGAACTCCTTGATGAGAAAATGCTCTCGAGACCTAACTATCTGATCTCATAGCGTTTTTATTGTATGAATTCAAGGAGTTGGGCTTTTGCCAATAATTAAGGAGTTTTTGTCAAAAATTTCGCGTAAGAAAAATAGATAATTTTTTGAGTGTTTTAGTCAAAATTGGCAAATAACCAGTTATTGGTCGTTCGAAAATAAGTTTTTTCAATTAATTCGTTTTCCCGGCGGACAGAAAACGACAAATCCCACTTTTATCCTGGGATGAATCGAGAAGCAAAAATATCAATATCTCTCTGAGAGAGTTTCATACGTGTAGCTACCCTTTCCCACTCTTTCATGGCAGTTATGACCTCTGACAGTATGGTGTCAACAGTTTCCTGCGAGAGAAAATAATCTTTGGCACTTTTTCGAAGAACATCAATACTGGAACTTGCTGAGTAGTCATTGATCAATAGACTTTGATACCGGTTAGTTGTTGGATTCAGATCATAGGCAGGAGATAAGGTCCAGCCCTTTTTCATCAATAAAAATCCGTGGTTTCTAAAGTGGTCATCAGTGTTTCCAATGCAGATATTGAAAGCCACACGCCTAAAAAGTTCTTCCAAATTACGCTCAACTTCTACACAATTTTCAACGATCGTTCCCGCTATATCCAAATAGCCATACCCTGTTGCCGCTCCATCACCATCCTTCAATCCTAACAATGTCATCGAAGAGGCAAAGTGCGTGCGTTTACTTCCTTTTCGGTCAAAGCGTTTGATTAACAAAATATGGCTTTGTTCATTGATATCCAGAAGCTTAGTTTCAGCAGTTGTGATCCCTGCCTTTCGAGCCATTAAATAGGCAAATTGTTCCCATGCCTCAAGATCGTGATCATCGCTTCTTGACGGAAACTTGGCTATCCAAAGATCTCCATTTTCGTCTCTTACTGTTGCTTTGGGTCTGGCACCGCCCAAAGATGAACCCGGCTTGAGCAGTTGCAGCAACCATTTTTCTTCCGGCAGGCAGTTATTTAGTTCACTATCTTCAATTGCTTGAGCCGATTGCATCAGCACTCTCAGCTCAGTGAGCGGAGGGACTGAAAGAATTCCTTCCTCATTCAAGAAAGGACTATCAGGATCAGTTTTGAAACGGAACCCTCCAATTCTTGAATAGTCATCAACTCCGCTCAACAGATCAAAAGCCGCAAGAGTTTTAGGTGACCGATTCTGTTTTTGGGCGTCAAGTTGCTCTCTTCGATTCATCAAGAGCCGCCCCCAACGATCAGGCATAGCATCAGAAAAACAGCCGAACATATCCGCATCTCTAGGCACGTACTGTCGTCCAGAGAAGTTTTCTAAGTCTGCGGAAAGCCTGATATTGGTGTGATCTTTTAACCATTGCTTATCGAATTCGAATGCGTACTTAGGCACGCCTCGCAGTACCTCTCGGTAGAGTTGGCCGAGAAATTGCGGAGTGTCTGATAGCGAGCAATCCAAATACACGTAGAGAGTTTGAGTTTGCGGTTTCATCTTGAAGCTCTTTTACGTTCTTTTAAGTCCTGTAAATCCCTGCCGATTGGGTCATTTTTAGCAATCATCTCAATATCATCTGCTAACTGCAGTGCAAACAAGATGCGTAAATAAGTTCCCATGGATACTGTCGGGTCGCCTTTTTCCACTTTTGCTGCCGTAATACGAGAACACTGCGCTCGCTCTGCAACAAGCTCTAGAGAAATATTTCTTCTCAGTCGAGCCAGACGAATTTGCTCACCCACAGTCCTTAACTTTTCGGCCAATTTTTTGGGCAGAAGAATTGAACGAGTTGATTTTGACATTTATGAACAATAAAAAATACACATTTATTATTAATGTATATTTTATTTATCGTTTTCTTATTTCGCAATTAACCCATGCTACCTTGACTACTAATTGAAATTGATCTTGTCGCAAGATTTAGGAAAGATACTTCTAAACAACTCCCCTCTGAAGAGGGAAGGTTTCTTTTGACCAAGTGCAAGCTCTTTTACCCGCTCCCATTGAGAATCTCTTCTGAATGGGGCTACAGATAACTATCACTTGCACCACAAAAGATTTCGAGACGAACCTTCTCCGGCGTCACCGCTTTTGGCTCTGACGCAAATGTAGGATTACTCTCCTCATTACTCGATGGTTTCAATATCACATATCCCGCGTCTCTCAGGAGCTGTTTCACACCTTCCAGAGTTTTAATCACCTCTGTCGGAATATGTTTTTCTTCTTCCAGGTCTGCACATTGCAACAACAATGCGCTCATCACATCACGTTGTATCCACTCCGAGCTCTCACCCAAACTGTGCCAACGTTCATTGAGCGACTTCTTCCGATATTGATCCGTATACGGATCATATTGGCTAAGTTTTAATTTATAGGGTTTTACTTCAGTTACCTTTAAACCGGCGCTTTCAGCCTTGCTCTTCAGTCTTTCAATAAAACCCGAGATGCCGCTTTTACCTAAACTTTTTCCAAAATGACCTTTCTGAAAGGCCTTCCATTGGTTCTTTTCAACACGTATGTCTCCGGCCATGGACAACAATAAATTGATGAGCTGTCCATGTTCACATCGACGAGTCGCCGCCGCTTTTCGATGGCATTCTTGTAAACGCTGGATGCGTTTTTCATAACCTTTTGTTTTCTTTAATACGCAACCCTTTCTTAATGTTCCGTCGCTTTCATAACAGTCCGGATTACTCTTTCTTAGACTCCTGTCCATTGAGCGTTGTATGCAACATAACCTCTTTTCGTCTACTTGTGCGGTCGGAGACACTTTAATTTTCCCGGCCCAAACTTCAGTAAAGACAGCGATTGTTTGAGGTCCGGGATCAATTGATAGGCGTTCACTGGTTGACGCGTAGATATGCTTAATGGGTGCCTGCCCCTCTAAAACAACCTGCAAATAAAAGCGATTCTTACCTTTGATTGTTTTGCGAACTAAACGGCAATATTTAATCTTTTTGAATCCGCCGCGATCTTCACTATGCAACGCTCTTTGTACATAGTCATCCCGAGGATCAATAAAGACACGATAGTCATGTTTACACCAACTTAAAACAGATTTTTCAATATTAAATTTCAATCCTGTTTTATTACTCTTGCCTTCAATGCTTCTTAATCCGCGACTGAGAGATTTGAAACGCGGACGGCCTCCCAGACCTAACTTATAACGGTTAACTGCTTGGAAAACTCGAGTGGCGATTTTCTGCGTTTCGTTGATTCCCAGCTCTGCTTTGCGACCGCTTGACTGGCGATGATTGGCAATCACAGCATGCAAATCGTATTCGCTCAGTTGGTATTTCCTGTCCAGTTTTCTGAATAGTTCAGACCTTTGCTTGCCTTTGGACATTTGGCAAGCTTTTTTCCATTCGCTATCTTGACGAAGTTGTCGCAACTGGCCTAAGGCAGTGCCCAGGGTAGCATTATGAAGTTGGCGAGCGAATTCAAGCTTTCTGAGAATCGTTCGAGATTCAGAATCACTCACACGAATGGGAAGCTCAATGATAAAGGTTGGGCTAGGCATGGGACTGAATTTTACTTCAACGGCCTAGGTCGTTGCACGAATTCCTCCCCTTGTTAAAACAAGAGGCTTCCTTCGTGATTATTCTGTGAACTACTTTTTTCGATAGGTAATTTTTCGCTAGTGTCCAAAATGTGCCCAAAAAATGAGGGGAAAAAATGAACCTGCGTAAAAACGGGATGTCAAATTCCAGCCCCCGCAACCAATTTAGTGTCTCAGTGGTCTTATGGCTTCTGAGATTTTTTGTTTTTTACTTCGAAAGCAAAGGATGCTAAAAAGCGTCCTTTGCTTTTTTACAGCTCAGTGCTTGAGACCGATAAAAAACGCGCTTTCTCAAAAAAAGCAAAGCGCGTTTTCAAGATGAGCTAAACCTTAGGCAGCCAAAGCTTCTAAGCGCTTAATAGCCATATTAGCTACCACGCTCACAGCAACAGGCAACACTTCATCGTTGAAGTCAAATGTCGGATTATGTAAGCTGACCGTATGATTTTCATCGGCAATACCAACGCGAATAATGCAACCGGGCACTCTTTGCAGATATTCACTGAAATCTTCCGAGCTCATGAAAGGCTCAATCACCTTCACATGATCTTCGCCAAGCAATTCAGCCGTAACCTTCAAAGCCGCTTCAGTCTGTTCTGGACTATTGATCACAGAACCACATTCGTGGACATACTTCAGTTCCGCCTCACAGCCGTTAGCCTGAGCAATTGCCGGTACCATCGTTTTGATCGTATTTTCGATCTGTTGACGCGTTTCTGGCAAATATGTACGGATTGTTCCGCTCATTGTGCATTGAGCTGGAACGACATTGACTGTTTCATAGCGACCTGCATTAATAGAGCAGACAGATATAACCGCCGTATCGATCGGATTGACTTTACGGGAGACAATAGTTTGTAAAGCCAAAACAATTTGAGAAGCCACAGGAATTGGGTCGGTTCCCAAGTGAGGACGACCACCGTGGGTTCCTTTGCCCTTTACGGTAACATAAACACTATCAGAGGCTGCCTGTAAGGGACCGGGTTTAAAACCAATAGTTCCTTTGGGCAACATGGGCTCTGTATGACCGCCGTAAATTTCCTCAATACCGTATTTTTCAAGCAATCCGGCTTCCACCAAAGCTCGTGCCCCACCGGAAATTTCTTCAGCAGGTTGGAAAATCAAAACGACCTTACCAGGGAAATCTCGGTGAGAGGCTAAATAACGGGCCGTACCCAAAAGCCAGGTCGTATGACCATCATGACCGCAAGCGTGAGCATATCCTTCATTTTGGCTTACGTAATCTTTACCGCAATGGTCAGGCATTGGCAGACAGTCCATATCTGCACGAACACCAATCGTGTGTCCCGGACGGCTGCCTTCAATAACAGCAATAACAGCCCCTTTAACCAAATCGGTATTAATGTCGGTCACCCCCCATTTGCGGAGATGATCACAAATAATTCCTACAGTGCGTTCAGTATTAAAGCCATGCTCTGGATGACTGTGAATATCGTGACGAATGGCGGTTAACTCATCAAACCACTCAGCCACTTCGGGTAAAAGACGATCTGCTAACAAGATAGCCATCTCATTTCTCCTGAAATAAAGTCCTCGTTATCGCTAACATCTTAGGACATAAAAGAATCAAGCTCACACTGGGCCAAAGAGCACCCTATGAACACTATTGAATAACTCTAGCATTAATGAGAAATGTTTCGCTAATTAATAGTACTCAAAAGCTCTAATTTTTCTTTAGCCGTATAATTCCGCATTCTCTTGTTGCTCTGCAAGATAGTGATTTCTTTCCATTTTCTGGATTGGACTTGCGAGTACTTAGGCTAAAACCCATTTTTCTAAAGGAGACGGTGCGGAGGTGATTATCGTTTTCCGTACCGTGGAAATTATGAAGGCACTCAAAGAACGTATCCTCAATGATGGTAAATGTCTCGATGGCGGCATTCTTAAAGTGGACAATTTCATTAACCATCAGATGGATCCGATTCTGATGAAATCCATGGCCGTTGAATTCGTACGTCGTTTTGCAAGCACGGATATAAATAAAATCCTCACCATTGAAGCGAGCGGTATCGCCCCTGCCATTATGGTGGGATATCTGCTAGAACTGCCTGTTGTCTTTGCCAAGAAAAAAGTACCCAGCACAATGGACAATATGTTGGCTACAAAAGTGTTTTCTTTTACGAAAAACAGAACGTACGATGTATGCGTCAGCAAAGACTACCTATGCCCTGGTGACAAAGTGCTCTTTATTGACGATTTCTTAGCCAACGGCAATGCTGCCAAAGGCATTTTGGACCTTGTCAATCAGGCCGGAGCCGAATTAGTTGGAATGGGTTTTCTCATCGAAAAAGGGTTTCAAGCCGGCGGTAACGAACTGCGTAAACTTGGCATTCACGTAGAGTCTCTGGCCATCATTGACAGTCTTGACAACAATAAGATCACCCTTCGTTAAAGGAATCAAAGTGGCTGAACTTAACCTTGAAGAGCACTCCTACAATGCCAAGTCTTCCGAGCTAATTTACGGCTTGGAAGATCGCCCGCCATTAAAAAAAACCCTATTTGCTGCTCTGCAGCATATGTTGGCTATTTTTGTTGCTATCGTCCCCCCGCCTCTGATTATTGCCGGTGCATTGCAACTGGATTTAGAAACAACTGGTTATCTGGTTTCAATGTCGCTAATGGTCTCCGGCATTGCTACCTTCATTCAATGTCGCACTGTTGGCCCTATCGGCTGTGGACTTTTGTGTATTCAGGGAACCAGTTTCTCCTTCATCGGTCCGATTATTTCTGCCGGTTTAACTGGAGGACTCTCAACTATTTTCGGGGCTACCATGGTAGCTTCCACCGTTGAAATGTTTGTGAGCCGCATCTTAAAGTACACCCGCCGGATCATTACTCCTTTGGTCTCAGGCATCGTGGTGACACTCATCGGTATGAGTCTCATTAAAGTCGGTATTATCGCTTGCGGCGGGGGCTTTGGAGCAAAAGCTGCTGGTACCTTTGGTAGCTTTCAAAATTTAGGCATCGCCGCATTGGTCCTTTTTTCCATTATTTTCTTTAACCGCAGCTCTAACCGTTACCTGCGCATGAGTTCAATTGTCATAGGTCTTGCGATCGGTTATGTAGTGTCCTGGTTTTTCGGCATGGTGGATTTTTCTTCGGTAAAAAGTTACGGCGGATTTAACATCCCCGTTCCATTTAAGTATGGAATCTCTTTTGACTGGGGTGCCATCATCGGATTAGGTCTTGTTTACTTAATTACTGCTATTGAAGCTTATGGCGATGTAACGGCTAACTCTATGATTTCTGGCCAACCCTTCCGCGGCGAGCAATTTATGAAACGAGCCCAGGGCGGCATCCTTGCTGACGGCTTTAACTCCATGTTAGCCGGTGTATTGAATTCATTCCCTAATTCCATCTTTGCCCAAAATAACGGCATGATTCAATTAACCGGTGTAGCAAGCCGCTACGTGGGCTATTTTATTGCTGGTTTCTTAGTCCTCTTGGGTATGTTTCCCGCTATCGGCCTGGTTTTCTCCCTGATGCCTGAACCGGTGTTAGGTGGCGCCACTCTTTTAATGTTCGGAACGGTAGCCGCCGCTGGGATGAGAATTATCGCCAGCCAACGTATAGACCGAAAGGCTATTTTGGTGATTGCCTTAAGTTTTTCGTTTGGTTTGAGTGTCGAATTGGTACCCGAAATTCTCTCGCAATTTCCGGAAACGCTGCGCAATATTTTTGCTTCCGGTATTACTACCGGCGGGTTGACAGCTATTGTTGCCAATACGCTTATTCACATTGAAGAATATGGGGACAATAAAGAAGAACCTTAAAAAATTCCTCTTTCTAAAGTCCTTCTATAGGGTATTTGGCTTAATAGAAGAACCCTAAAAGAGTAATCAAAACCGTTATACTTTTCGAATTCGCTTAATTAACTGTGATTGGATAGCACTATGCGTGAAATTTACTCTCCGCAAGTTGTTGAAGCTGAGGTTCAGGCCGGTTGGAAAAAGGCCGACGTTTACCATGCTCACGAACATGCTAAAGATAAAAACGGAAAAGAAAAACCAAAGTTTTATGTTTTGTCCATGTTGCCTTATCCTAGCGGAAAACTGCACATGGGTCACGTTCGCAACTACACATTAAACGACGTGATGTACCGCTACCTTCGAATGAAGGGCTATAACGTCATGACCCCGATGGGCTGGGATGCCTTCGGTCTTCCTGCTGAAAATGCGGCTATTAACCACGGCATTGCTCCGGCTAAGTGGACTTTTGACAATATTGCAGAAATGAAAAATCAAATGCAGCCTTTGGGTCTTGCATTTGACTGGTCAAGAGAAGTGGCCACCTGCACGCCAGAATACTATCGCTGGAATCAGTGGATGTTTTTAAAAATGCTTGAAAAAGGCATCTGCTATCGCAAGACTCAAATTGTGAACTGGGACCCTGTTGATAAAACAGTTCTGGCTAATGAACAAGTGGTTGATGGACGTGGTTGGCGCTCTGGTGCTGTCGTTGAAAAGCGCGAAATTCCCGGCTACTACCTTGGCATTACGCAATACGCTGATGAACTGTTAAAAGACCTGGATACACTTAAGGGTTGGCCTGAACAGGTTCGTAGCATGCAAGAGCACTGGATCGGAAAATCGGTCGGTGTCAAGTTAGCGTTCCCTTATACGATTGACGGCAAAGAAGAAAAACTGCAGGTCTTTACAACGCGCGCCGACACGCTTATGGGTGTGACTTTTGTAGCGATCGCCGCAGAACATCCGTTAGCTAAGCGTTTAGCTAAAGACAATCCCAAAGTGGAAGCCTTTATTCAAGAGTGCGCTAAAGGCGGAGTAAGCGAAGCAGATTTAGCGACCCGTGAAAAAGAAGGTGTTGCGACAGGATTTTTCGTTAAGCACCCAATTACTGGTGAAGACGTACCTGTTTGGGTCGGTAATTACGTTTTAATGAGCTACGGCGAAGGCGCAGTCATGGGTGTACCTGCTCATGACGAACGTGACTTTGCATTTGCAAAAAAATACGGTCTGCCTATCAAGCAGGTAGTCGCCATGCAGGGCAAAGAATATTCAACTGAAGCCTGGCAGGAATGGTATGCCGATAAAAGCGATGCCACCGAATTAGTTAATTCTGGAGAGTTTGACGGCCTCACTGTCCATCAGGGCATCGATAAGATTGCTGAAGCTCTCCAAGCCAAAGGTTTGGGTGAAAAGCGCACTCAATTCCGTATTCGCGACTGGGGCATTAGTCGTCAACGCTACTGGGGCACACCGATTCCAATCATTAACTGCCCGCACTGCGGTCCGGTGCCTGTGCCGGAAAAAGATCTCCCGGTTGTATTGCCGACCGATCTGGTTCCTGATGGATCAGGCAACCCGTTAAATAAGTGTGAGTCTTTCCTTAAATGCAAGTGCCCGGTTTGTGGCGGTGACGCTACGCGTGAAACCGATACGATGGACACTTTTGTCGACTCTTCCTGGTACTTTATGCGTTATTGCTCCCATGACTGTGACACAGCCATGGTTGACGAACGCAATGATTACTGGGCACCGGTTGATCAGTATATCGGCGGCATTGAGCACGCTGTGCTTCACTTACTCTATGCTCGCTTCTGGACAAAAGTGATGCGTGATCTCGGCTTGGTGAAGTTTGACGAACCCTTCACCCGCCTTTTCACTCAGGGTATGTTGACTGCTGAGTGCTACTACCGTGAAATGCCCGACGGCAAGAAACGTTGGTACTACCCTGATGAAATTGAAATTTTCTATGATGAAAAAGCTCGTCCGGTTCGTGCCATTGCCAAAGATGACGGTTTGCCTGTCACTATGGGCGGCGTCGAAAAGATGAGTAAATCCAAGAATAATGTTGTCGAACCGAAGACCATTATTGATAAATTTGGTGCTGACACTGCCCGTAGTTTTGTAATGTTCGCGGGTCCACCAGATCAGTCCGCAGCGTGGAGTAATTCAGGGGCTGAAGGAACTTTCCGTTTCTTGCGCAGACTCTGGAATTGGTGCTACAAGAATAAAGACACCATTGCAGCTGCCTCCAAGGTTGATACTCATGCTCTAAGCGCCGAGCAAAAGAACTTGCGCCGCGATATTCATCAGGCTCTCAAACAGGCGACTTCGGACATCGATCGTATGCAGTACAACACAGTTGTCTCTGCGACGATGAAAATGCTCAATACGCTTGAGAGTGCCAAAGTCGGCTCAGGTGCGGTTGCTGATGCGGTTTTGAAAGAATGTGCAAGCATCCTCATTCGTACGCTCTACCCAATTGCACCGCATATCACGACACAACTGTGGCAGGATCTGCATTTTGAGGCCGAACTCGGCAGCATTTTGGATGCTCCTTGGCCTGAGGTTGATGAAAAGGCTCTCATTGCCGATGAGATGACGCTTGTCGTCCAAGTTAACGGCAAGTTACGCGGCTCGGTGACTGTTGCGGCTCAGGCTACAAAGGAGGAAATCGAGCAGGCTGCATTAGCCAATGAAAATGTGAAGAAATTCACTGACGGCAAGACTATTCGAAAAATCATCGTCGTGCCGAAGAAACTAGTGAATATTGTGGCTGCTTAATTCAGCATAATGCCTCAAATTAAAGTCCCAAAGCTTTCCAAAAGCTTTGGGATTTTTGCCCTATAATGAACCCATTGTCCTGACAACCATTCATTTATTGGAATTTCAATCATGGCTTTGGCCCGACGTTCGTTTCTTTTCTCTGCGCTTGCTCTTTCAACCTTCATGGCAAGCGGATGTGGGTGGCATTTACGCGGACATGTAACGCTACCTTTCGACACTCTCTACGTTAATATGCCTGTCAACAATAAGGTGGCTGCTGATATCAGACGAATGATTGCTGCCTCTACCAATGTTAAAGTGTTACCAGAAGCCGAAGGTGCTCAGGCTATATTGGAATTGCTTTCATCAGGAAGGCATCGTGAAGTGGTTTCTCTGAACATGGAAGGCGAAGCCAGAGAGTATGAGCTCACGCTCAATATGACTTTCCGTCTCGTTGATCCTGACGGAAACGAATTCTTCCCGCCCACAACTTTCTCTGCCTCTCGCAATATGTACTATAACGATGATGAGTACTTATCGCGTGCCGCAGAAGAAAACGTGCTTTACAACGAAATGCAACAGGACTTGATTTCCCAGCTACTTAGTCGTCTAACCACCGTCGAAGCCATCACGGATGAATATTAGAAGTGAAGAACTCGTTAAGGTCATTGAGCGCGAGCGCGCTCAGGGCGTTTTGTCACCGCTTTGGATCATTTTGGGCGAAGAGCCGCTCCTAGCCCTAGAAGCTGGCGATTTATTAAGAAAAGCAGCCAAGGACTTAGGCTATAGTGAACGAGTAGTTTTAGCTCTCAACTCCACAAGCGACTGGTCACCTTTAATAGATGCAGTGAGTTCTGTATCGCTTTTTGATGAAAAAAAAATTATTGAATTAAGATTTTTATCTTCTGGCCCCGGTGTTAAAGGCGCAAAAGTACTTGCGCAGTTTGCTCAGCTTGTTCCTCAAATTGACTCGACTGTAACAGTAATCCATTTAACACAAACGGATTACTCCACGCAAAAAGCCACTTGGTTTAAGGCACTGGCAGCCTGTGGTCATGTTGTTTCCTGTCAACCTATTTCTAGAGCGCAATACCCTGCCTGGATCAGGCAGCGACTGCAAAAACAAGGACAAAGTATGCAGGAACAAGCACTGTCATTTTTTGCAGAGCAAACCGAAGGCAACCTAATGGCTGCTAAACAAGAACTAATGAAACTTGAGCTTCTTTATCCAGGCAAAGAGCTGACTGTAAAAGAAGTTGAAGACTGCGTCATGAATGTCTCGCGTTACAGCGTAGAAGATCTTTTAGAAGCTATTGCGCAGGCTGATGTTGCTCGTACTGCTCGCACCGTTGCCGGCATGCAGTCTGAAGATGAACCTATGCCCTTGATTCTGATGCGTTTAACAAGTTTTTTACGCGATACGCTGGCATTAACTATTGACCGGATGGCTCCTATCATGCCATCGACTCGTGCTCTCACAACTCAACTGGCTAAACGCTCAACCCCAGCAAAAATTGCTAATATGCTCGGCCGCTGCGCCGACCTTGATCGGTTGGCAAAAGGTCTTACTGTACACAATCGTGATGATGTTTGGTCTGAGCTGAAAACTTTATGTGTTTTTCTCGCACACGCCTCCAATAGGAAATAATCGTTATGCCTTCTTACCATTTTTTTGCGGTTTGCCCTCGCACGCTTGAACCTATTTTGGCAAACGAACTTAAAACGCTGGGTGCTCAGCAAATTAAAGAAAATGCCGGAGGGGTGCTTTTTGAAGGCCCTTTGTCCTTAGCGATGGCTGCCTGCCTAAGAAGCCGTTACGCCAGCCGTATTTTGCTGCGTATTGCATCTCGTCAATATTATGACAGTCACGACATCTATGACATGGCCCATGTTTTACCATGGGAGCGCTTTTTTGATGCCGATGCCAAAATTCGAGTCGATGTCACAGCTCATCGCTCGCCGCTTGAAAGCCTAGATTTCACAACTCTGCGTATCAAAGACGGAATCTGTGACCGTTTCCGTGAAGGCTGCGGTAAACGCCCAAGCATTGAAAAAACAAACCCGGATGTGCGTATTCATGCGTTTATCAATGAACGTTTTTGCACCTTTTATCTGAATCTTTCAGGTGAGCCACTCTTTAAACGAGGTTGGCGCGTCGAAAAAGGTGAGGCTCCGTTAAAAGAAAATTTAGCCGCCGGCCTCTTAGCTCTTTCTGGATGGAAGCCAAACGAGCCTTTACAGGACCCATTTTGCGGTTCGGGCACAATCGCTATTGAAGCCGCTCAGATTGCTTGCGGCATTGCACCTGGTCTCAACCGTTCATTTGCTTTTGAAAAGTTGCATATTTTTGATCGCGATGAATGGAATGAAATGAAAGAAGATGCTAAAGCCGAAGTTAATCTGCATACGCAAGTGAAAATTTTTGCTAGTGACATTTCTTCCATTGTGGTCAATAAAGCTCAAAGCAATGCTCAGCGGGCTGGATTACAGGCTCTGCTCGATGACGGTAGATTAACTTTTACCCAATGCGATGCTCGAGAGGTTGCCCCTTGTCATGAATACGGCATCATTGTCACCAATCCCCCTTATGGTGAACAATCTAATCCTAAGAGCGCGACCGTTGCTTCGATGATGAAAAATGTCGCAGATAACCTAAAACGGCAGTTCTCTGGTTGGACCGCTTGGATGCTCACTAGTGATCGTAAGTTACCCAATCAGATGCGGCTATCCGAATCCAGAAAAATCGTGATCTTTAATGGTCCGCTTGAATGTCGATTTTTTAAGTTTGAAATGGTCAGAGGATCCTTCCGTAAAAAAGAATCCTCAAACAAGGCTTAACTCAAAAGTGGAACACAAACAAGACTGGTAGCGGAAGAAAGTACAAGAGTAATTATCAGGTCCCTTGGGCTTTAATCCGCACACCAGCCGTTGTCCGCGCAATAGTGATCATCACCGTTACTATTTTAAATTTGGTTCTTTTTCGAACGTAGACGATGCTGTCATAACACAAGAGAAACTGCTTCAGACGCTCATCCTTTTTAGGACTCGTTGTCTAAACCGTCAGCAACAATTTCTGATAACTCAATGATGTCCATACCGGACAACACCTTATCGTCACTCATAGCGCTCTCAAACATAGTGAGACAATGCGGGCAACCTACAGCCACTGTAGAGGCTGATTTACGCAGATCAGTTAAGCGAATAAAGTTAATTTTTTTCGTTGAACTTTCCATCCACATCTGACCTCCACCAGCGCCGCAACACATAGCGGATTTACCGCGCTGCAGATTTTCCACTCGAGTGATCCCTTCAATGCTATCCAAGATTTTTCTCGGGGTGCCGACACTGTTGTTATATCGAGCCATATAGCAAGGATCATGAAAAACCACTTTCTCGGCTTGTTTCAATTTCGGTTTGATACGCCCCGACTCAATCAATTCTAAAATCAGCTGAGTATGGCTGACCACATCAAATTGACCGCCTTCAAATTGTGGATACTCATTTTTCAACGTGTTAAAACAATGCGGGCAGTGAGCCAAAATGCGTTTGAACTGATATTTGTGCAAATTCTCAATATTTTCCAACGCAGCTAATTGGAAGGTGTATTCCTCACCGCTTCGGCGAGCGAAGTCACCATGGCAGCGTTCCTCCTGCATCACAGCGAAAGAGACTCCTGCGGCATTTAAGATTTTCACCATCGCACGGGCAATCTTTTGAGCTCTACGGTCATAGGATGCCGAACAGCCAACCCAATAAAGGTAGTCAACAGGCTGATTTTCTTTTGCAACAGGAACTCTTAGTCCCTTAGCCCAATCTAGTCGTGAAGCAGGATCCATGCCCCAAGGATTGCCAACACTTTGAGTGTTCTGTAATGCTTTAGTGAGTCCTGCAGGAAATTCCCCCATCTCTAAAGCTAAATGCCGACGCATATCCACGATTGTTGAAGGAAGATCTAATCTAGCAGGGCATGCCTGTATACAAGCTCCGCACATTGTGCAGCTCCAAAGTGCTTCTTTACTGATAATTTCCCCAATAAGAGTTTTCTCGTTGGGATAATGCAAGCGTTTTTTTAACTTCATCACTAAAGCTTTAGGATCAAGCGGAGCTCCGGAGCGCAAAGCCGGGCAAACTTCTGAACATCGTCCACATTCAGTACAGGCATCAAAATCCAAGCGCTGCTTCCAAGTAAACTGATTGAAATCAGATATCCCAAATGTTTCCTGCTCTTCAATATTTTCGATCTTGGCTAATTGTCCTTTAGGAGCCAATTTTCTCCAATAAATATTTACTGGTGTCTTAAACATGTGTCCGAAGAACGTAAACGGAATAAGCGCTACAAATATCAACGCTCCAGCCCCATGAACTAGCCACCAGGTAAAGTGAGCCCCCTGCAACTGTTCGGGTGTAAACATTTTTAGGAAGACTAATGAAAAAACATACCCAACAGGTGAATAAATAGCCCATTCAGGCTGTTGAGCTGCCAATCTCAAACCCTCTACGACAAATCCCGTAAAAATGATGATTGCCAAAGAGGTCAAAATCCATGCAAAACGCCAGGATCGCTCTAGTTTTTTTCCTTTGACTGCAAAACGCCTCCAGGCTGCCACAACCAAAGCAATAAGAGAGAGAAGACCGGCCATATCCAAAATAAATTTATAGCCGAGATAAATATTTCCCTGAAGCAGGCGAACATCAAAAATATAGTGTCCAATATCCCAGTCAAGCACTGCAGTAGCAGTGCCAAAAAATAAGAAAATAAACCCCCAAAAAATAAAAAAATGAATCAGACCGCCAGGGGTCTTAAGTAAGCGCCTATGCATAAAGGCATCTCGCCAAAGACCTAAAAGACGTTCCTTTCGCTCTTGGGGCACGCGAAATGGTTGTCCAGCCCTCCACAACCGAATACATTGACAAATACCGATAACGCAAGCCACCACGGCTATCAAACCAACAATATAAACCCCAATTTCAGCCCAAATAGGGATGTTCCAAAATGCTGGGCGAATCGGCATGGGTTGCATGTGCTAACTTCCTATTTTTAATACTTAATGGATGACCACACTTTGTCGAGCCGTTTAACGCTGACAGGCATTGGCGTTCTAAGCTTTTGAGCAAAAAGCGAGACTCTGAGCTCCTCAATCATCCAACGAAATTCTTCCAGCCGACTATCGGATACGCCTTTACGATTGGCCAGCTCACGTTCATACATCGTCACAAAACGGGACACATCACGCATCTTCTCTGCATCTCTTTGAGGCTCGTCCCGACGCTTATCCAATCGCAACAAAATCGCCTTCAAGTAGCGGGGATAGTACGACAAATGTAGGAAGCTAATTTTAAGCAAAAAGTCCTTAAAAAAGAGGCTCTTTAGCTGATGGTTAATATCTTCCGTTACCCATTTATCAGAACAGGTTTTCAATTTTTTCACGACTTGAGATGTCTCTGCAACAATCTCGCTTAACAGTCTCGAAATATCCTGAGCAATTAAATTTAATTTTCCTTTGGCTTGCTGGCGTCTCTGCTCAAACTCTTGAGCATTCGTAGGCAAAGGATCCAATAAAGCACACTGCTTCAATGAGGCATCGACTACACTTTCTCTCATCGCCTCAAAATTATCAAAAACGTTTGCTAAAGGCTCTACCATTGCCGCTTGCATCTGAACACTTTGCAATGAGTTAAGTGTTTTTTCTAGATAACGGATTTGCTCTCTGAGCTGTAGCTTAAATAGTCTTAAGAGCCCCTTTTGATGCTGACGCGAAGCTTCGTCTGGACTATCAAAAACCTCCAAAGAACAAAAAGTTTTGTGATCAACCAAGGCGGGATGGCCGATTAAAGACTGACCTTTGCGCTTAATTTCCATAATGTCAGGCAACTCACCGAAATCCCACTGAGTAATTTCATGCTCGTATTCCTGAGACAAGTTATCGTCCTGGGAAGCCACTTGCTGAAAAGATTTCTGCGCCTGAGAACCTAACTCAGACTTTAACTCAGCCAAACTTCTCCCCATTTCCAGTTGTCTTCCATGCTCATCAATGACCTTAAAATTCATCACTAAATGGGCTGGCAACTGCTCGAGCTTAAAGTCCTCCGGCTTGGGACGCAGACTGCATTGCTGCTCAATATCCTGACACAGTGTCTGTAATAAAGGTTTTTGGCCGATTAAAGCTGCACTTCTCTGAACAAATCCTTTTGCGTAATCGGCCAACGGGACACAATGCCTGCGATAACGCTGAGGCAAACTTTTAAGTAAAAGCTGAACTTTTTCTTTAAGCATCCCGGGAACAAGCCACTGCGTCTTAATTTCATCGACTAAGTTCAATGCATAAAGCGGCACAGCCAACGTCACACCATCTCTGAGACTACCGGGCTCAAAGTGATAGGTAAGCGGCATAGAAACGCCTCGCATTTCAATTGCTTTTGGAAAGTATTCCGTTGTAATACCGCTTGCCTCATGACGCATTAACTCATCACGCGACAAATAAAGTAATTTGGGATTGTCTTTTTCAGCCTTTCGTCTCCACTGCTCAAAAGTTACTGCACTGACCACCTCTTGAGGCAAATACGAATCATAAAACTGAACAATCAACTCATCATCGACGAGTACATCCAAGCGTCTGGCTTTATGCTCTAAATTTCGGATTTCTCTCACTAATTGTTGGTTGTGTTTGAAAAACGGCGCTTGAGTTTCAAATTCACCATTAACTAAAGCTTCTCGAATAAAAAGCTCTCTGCAAAGAGCAGGATCTTTATCCGTATAGGTCACTTTGCGCTGCGAATAAACGGTCAACCCATAGACCGTGCCTTTTTCCATTGCCATTACCGCACCGGCTTTTTTCTCCCAATGAGGTTCAGAGTAACTCTTTTTAATCAAATGAGAACCGACACGTTCGATCCACTGAGGATCAACATCGGCCACCGTACGGGCAAATAACCGAGAAGTCTCTACCAACTCAGCAGCCATAATCCAACGGCCACACTTTTTCACTCGAGGAGAACCAGGCCAAATGAAAAATTTAATGCCCCGAGCTCCTAAAAAAGGCGCTGCTTTAGGTTCAGCGTCAGGCATTTTGTACCCTAAATTACCTAAAAGTCCTGTTAAAAGAGAAGTGTGGACTTGTTCGTAGTTGGCTTCCTTTTCGTTAATCTTCCAACCTAATTCGGCCGTGAGTTCTTTGAGTTGTCGATAAACATCTCGCCACTCACGAAGTCGTCGGGGACTTAAAAATTTGCGTTTGAACTCTTCCGTTAATTTTCTATTGCTCTCTTTATGCTCCATGGCGTTTTGAACATATCGCCACAGTTTTACATAAGTCGTAAAGTCACTTTTATCGTCCGCCATTGAACGATGAACGTTATCTGCAGCCTCCTGACGATCCAAAGGTCTTTCTCTAGGATCTTGAACCGATAACGCACTAGCAATAATTAACACTTCGGCTAGAGCCCCATTATCTTTAGCTGCTAAAAGCATACGCGCAACCTTCGGATCGACCGGAAGTTTCGATAACGCTCTACCTGTTTCTGTTAACTGCTCTTTTTCATTTAAAGCGTTAAGTTCTTTTAAAAGAGCAATACCGTCAGCAATCGCCCGATTAGGCGGAGCCTGAACAAAAGGAAAGGCTCTCACATCCCCTAATTTAAGAGATTTCATGCGCAAAATTGCCGCGGCTAGATTCGTTCGCATAATTTCTGAATCAGTAAAAGCCGCACGTCTGGCGAAATCCTCTTCACTGTAGAGGCGAATGCAGACACCGTTAGCAACACGTCCACAGCGGCCCGAACGCTGATTAGCAGAGGCCTGACTTACCGGTTCGAGCAACAGCTGATCTACTTTATTTCGATAAGAATAACGTTTGACTCGGGCTAACCCTGTATCTACAACATAGTGGATGCCCGGTACGGTGATAGAAGTTTCCGCAACATTGGTTGCCAAAACAATTCTGCGCTTGTCGCTAGTTTTAAAAACTTTTTCTTGATCTGCTGCCGACAGCCTTGCATAGAGCGGCAAAATTTCAGTTGTCGGAGGCTGAGAGTAAGAAAGAGCCTCTGCCGCTTCGCGGATTTCTCTTTCTCCAGGCAAAAACACCAAAATATCGCCGGGCCCCTCATGGCACAACTCATCACATGCCTCAGAGATGGCATTCATCCAGCTCTTATCATCCGTTTCATCCTCATCTTCGGGCGGTCTGTAGCGTATCTCGACAGGATAGGTGCGTCCTGATACGGTCAGCACCGGGGCCGGGTTTCCTTTTTCATCTGCAAAGTGTTTTGCAAAACGCTCGCTGTCAATAGTAGCCGAAGTAACAATAAGCTTTAATTCCGGCCTTTTTTTTAATAAACCCTTTAGATATCCGAGCAAGAAGTCGATATTGATGCTTCTTTCGTGAGCTTCATCAATAATGATCGTATCGTAAGCTTTCAGTAAAGGATCTCCTTGCGTTTCAGCCAACAAGATCCCGTCGGTCATCAACTTAACTTTGGCAGTCGGATCAGTTTTATCAGTAAAACGAATCTTAAAGCCCACCCACTGTCCAAGCTCTGTACCGGTTTCCTCTGCTAAACGTTTGGCAATTGAGGATGCTGCAATTCGTCTGGGCTGAGTATGAGCAATTTTTCCTCTTCGACCGCGGCCTGCTAGAGCACATAGCTTCGGCAACTGAGTAGTTTTACCAGAACCAGTTTCACCGCAAAGAATTAACACACGATTTTTCTTAATAGCTTCAATGATTTCTTTTGCTCTCAAAGAAACCGGCAATCCAGGCATCGGAGTTAGGCGAGGACGTACGGGCTGTAATGCGTTTTTTTTCTCCACATTTTTTTGTCCCGTTGGCGTATTTTTTGACACAGCAGCAGACTGCGTTTTAACAACTTTTTCTTTACCCTCTTTATTCAATAGCTGAGTCTTATCCCGAGCCTTTTGACGCTCCAGCATTAATCCGCTTAACTGATCACGAAGACTATTGCCGCTCACCGTTTAATCCTCACATACTCTCAAGACAAATTTTTGTCGAATTCTTACAATAGACGACAGTTTCAATTAACAATAGGAGAGACAATCAGTATGGCTCACATGGTCCACTGTCTCAAACTCAAAAAAGATGCTGAAGGGCTTGATTTTGCTCCACTGCCCGGCCCGCTGGGACAAAAAGTTTACGAAAACATTTCCAAGGAGGCTTGGAATGAGTGGATTCGTTTGCAAACCATGATGGTAAACGAATACCAACTAAATCTAGCAGACCCGCAGGCCAGAAAGCATTTGCTCAACCAAATGCAAAAATACCTTTTCGGCGACGGTGTGGAAGCTGTTCCAAACTATACGCCTCCGAAATAGTTTCGTTGACCGGGCACCTTTAGGTGCCCGCTTTTTCAGGGAACAAAGGTTTTTACACCTTCGCTTGTACCAAGAAGCAAAACGTCAGCTCCTCGTTTGGCAAAAAGCCCAACTGTTACAACTCCAACGATTTGGTTAAGTTGCTCTTCCCAATGAACGGCATCAGCGATTTGCCAGCCGTGCACATCGAGGATTTTATTACCGTTATCAGTCGTAAAATCCCTTAACATCGGACGACCGCCCAATTTTTCAATTTCGCGACTCACGGCTCTGACAGCCATCGGAATGACTTCTATAGGTAACGGAAACTTACCCAGTACATCAACTTTTTTCGATTCGTCGGCAATGCAGATAAAACGCTCAGAAACCATTGCAACAATTTTTTCTCTGGTGAGCGCACCGCCTCCGCCCTTAATCATGTCAAAGTGAGGATCGATTTCGTCAGCACCGTCAACATAAACACTGATACCGTCCACTTCATTGAGATCAAGCACCTTAAACCCGTAAGCCTGTAGTTTTTTTGTTGAACGAATACTGCTTGAAACGCAAGCTGGTACTGCAATACCACTTTCTTTCAAGGCATCAATAAAACAGTCCACAGTAGAGCCCGTCCCTACCCCGAGAATTTCACCCGGTCTAACATATTGCAATGCGGCGTGACCCACTGCTTTTTTGAGTTCCAATTGATCCATAAAAACCTCTTCTGAAAGCATTTTTTGACAGCACGAATTCTAAAGGACAGTTATTATTCAGTGCTAGGAATTTTTCTTTTTTGTTTACTGTGGAAAGAGCAACACCAATCTTCGCTGTTGAAACGTTTAAAAGTTTAGGCGACAAGACATTTAGAGGGCAAAGCATGTTCGGGGTCATTATGACCTGGATCATGCTTATTTGTGTCATTATCGGCTTGCTTTTTATCGGTCGTGTCATCCAATCAGAAGATGAAAAATCACAATATTCTCAACTGCATCAAACGACGGAACTTTGGGCTGAGGCGTTTTCCATCCGTTTAACTTCAGACCTTGAGCGACTCAATCAACTTCATAGTTCCCTGTCGCCTGAAGAAACTTTCCAGCAAAATGCCTCTCATCTTGAACACCGAGCAAGAGAACTCATGCAACAACGAGCCGAGATTCTCGAAATCAACTATTTGAATTCTGCCGATCGCGTAATTTCGTCTTTTGCTTCCCCTCATCCTTTCGGAGATATCACTTCCACCCTCGGTCAACGCTATGATCGAGCTGGAACACAAAAAGCTATTTTAAGAACCAAGCGTACGGGAGCCTCTTCTTTTTCTGAACCTTACTCGTTACCGGTTGAAGGTTCCCCTTTCGTCGATCTGGTTGCTCCGGTAACCATTGGTAACTCACAATATCTACAGATTTCACGTTTATCAATCTGGTCTCTTTTAAGGCAGGCCACACAAGGACGGCGCGACTCAGCTTTTAGGATTAGTCTGCTTTATGAAAACAAGACCATTGTCGCAGCTAGCACAGACTCCAGGCGAGAAAGCATTACCTACAGAATGTCTTTAGCTCCCTTGCCTGCTGGCTTTGAATTACAGGTTTCCAGCTATGCTCAAGGATTATTAACTCAAAATACCTTATTTTGGGTAATCAGTGCTTTAGGGATCTTTTTAATTGTTGCTCTTTTAGGCCTCATACGATTTAACTGGCGCCAAAACAGCACAGAGACTGCTCTGAGAGCAGAATCTGCACTCAGAAAAACGATTGCCGACAGTCAGTTATCCGGTCTTCAGGTTACCGATAGAAACGGCCGAATTGTCTACACCAATAAAACCTTTATAGATCTTTTGGGAATCAGCTCCAACGAGCACCTAATCGGTCAGCTACCCCCCTATTCCTATTGGCCAAAAGGTGACGCCGGTTTTCGCTTGATGGAGTTGTTTGATGCTATTCAACGCGGGCAGATGACGGCTACGAGTTATGAATTTCATCCTATGAGACCTGATGGCTCGACATTTAGTGCATTTTTACACATCTCTCCCATGATCACTGTAGAAGGTACTCATTTGGGCTGGCTTTGGACATTGACGGATATCTCCGAAATTCGCCAGGCGCAGGAAAGAGTGACCGCCGCGCATGAGCGATTCACTCGTGTTTTGGAATCTATGCAGGATGCCATCAGCGTGGTTGACCCCCAAAGTAATGTCTTACTTTTTTCTAACTCTGTTTATGACGCCCTTTTCGGTGAAGACAGCGCAGGTCATCTTCAGGCGCACATGCAATTGATCAATCAAGTGGGCGAAAAGAAAGTAAAAGACGCCAACGACCTATCAACTGACATTTATTTAGAAAATTTAGATCGCTGGTTTGCATTGCATGAAAGAACCATTACTTGGACTGACCGTACAGCGGTACGATTACAGATTCTTTCCGATATTACGGAGAGAAGAAAAAATGAAAATTTATTGGTTGAACAGCAGGCTCGCTCGGAATTAAATTCCCGCCTGGTCACCATGGGTGAAATGGCGAGTTCGCTTGCCCACGAACTTAATCAGCCGCTTACCGCAATTTCAAATTACGCCTACGTAGTCGCCAGCATGATGAAAAAAGCAGGCGTTCCTGAAGAGCATGAGATGTTCTATTCGGTCTCTCGCATAGAGTCCCAGGCTCAACGGGCAGCAGCCATTATTCAGCGAATCCGCTCGTTTACCAAACGCAGTGAACCCAAGATGGAATCCATTCCAGTTTCCAATCTTGTGAAAGAAGTAATGGAATTAGCCAATATTCAAGCTCGGCGCCATAATGCAAAGCTACAGTGTTATCTAGCCCCCGATCTCACCAATGTGTGGTGCGATGAAATTATGATTGAACAGGTGCTTCTGAATCTGATTAAAAACGGTATCGAAGCCAGCGTGGGCATAGAAGGACAAAAACCTGAAGTGTCTTTGACAATTTACTTGGACATTAACCATCATGTTGTCTTTGAAGTAGCTGATAACGGCACCGGCATTGATGACGAGCACAAGTCGCAACTCTTTGACCCATTCTTTACTACCAAATCTTCCAGTATGGGCATGGGCTTGAATATTTGCCGAACCATCGTTGAGTTGCACCATGGACGCCTTACGATTTCAGATAACATTGGACGCGGTACTATTTTCACACTGACACTGCCCTCAGAAAAAAAAGAAACAGTTTAAAATGAAAAGCTGTGTATCAAAATTTTCGGCTAGTTGCCCTTATTGAAAATTATGTCTTTTCCTGCATTTAATTTTGACAATATTCGCAAAGAACCTTTAGGCACTGTCTACGTTGTTGACGACGACGCAGATGTAAGAGACTCGTTGCGCAGACTTCTGGAGTCACAGGATTTTCGCGTTGAAGCCTATGACAGCGGTGAAGCCTTTATCGCTAAATATGACCCAAATGCGATCGCTGTTTTGTTGCTCGACCAGCGCATGCCCGGTATGCCTGGCACAGAAGTGCAGGATCACCTAATTGCCAGAAAAGCAACTATCCCCATCGTTTTTCTGACTGGACACGGTGATGTCCCGATGGCTGTCAGTGCACTAAAAAAAGGGGCAGCTGACTTTTTACAAAAGCCGGTCAAAATTGAATCTCTTTTACCTCTGATTTCTCGCTTGCTTTCTGAGGCTCGCGAACAACGAGTAAAGAGCGAACGTCAATCATTAAACGAGGCGATGCTCTCAAAACTTACCCCACGAGAACAACAAGTTCTGGAAAGAATTGTTGCCGGTCGCTTAAATAAGCAAATTGCTGATGATTTAGCTATTTCTATTAAAACGGTTGAAGCTCACCGTGCTTCAATTATGGATAAAACCAACTCCGGCACTGTGGCCGATTTGATGCGTGTGGTAATGAGTGCCAGCAAACAAATTTAATCCAACAATTGATTGGAGCGAAAAGTCCGCTTATGCTGGCGGACTTTTTTTGATATAAGGACCTAAAGCTATGTCAGCTCAACTCATTGATGGGAAAGCAGTTGCTCAACAAATCAGAGCCAAAACCAAAGAGGCAGTAAGCCGGTTGCGCCGAGCTCCCGCACTCGCTGTGGTTATGGTCGGAGAAAACCCTGCTAGTACAATTTACGTGCGCAACAAAATCCGAGCATGTAAGGAAGTTGGAATTACATCAATAGAGCGGCGGCTTCCAGAAAGCTGCTCCGAAAAAGAACTTCTTGAAGTTATCAGAATGCTCAATGAAGATCCCTGTATTGACGGTATTTTGGTTCAGCTGCCTTTGCCAGAACATATGCACGCAGGACTTATCCTAGAGACGATTGATCCCAATAAAGACGTCGACGGCTTTCACATCTATAACACCGGAAAGCTCGTTACTACCGGAGGCGGTTTCAAACCCTGTACACCAGCAGGCATCATTGCACTGCTAAAGGCAATCAACTGTCCGATTGAAGGTAAGCACGCTGTTATTCTCGGTCGCTCCAACATTGTCGGCAAACCTTTATCCATGCTTTTGCTTCAGGAAAATGCAACTGTAACCATCACACACAGCCACACCCCTAACCTGAAGCATTACACACTCGATGCCGATATCCTTGTTGCAGCCATCGGCAAGACAAAATACGTAACAGCTGACATGGTCAAACCGGGGGCTGTCGTAATTGATGTAGGCACCAACCGGGATGAAAACGGGAAACTCTGCGGGGACGTTGACACAGCATCTGTCGGAGAAAAGGCGGCCTGGATCACGCCTGTTCCTGGTGGAGTAGGTCCTATGACCATTGCAATGCTGATGCACAATACACTGCTTTCAGCACAAAAAAGGCAGGCCATCAACCACTAAGCTCATAAAACAGAAGCTTCAGTTTAAAAGTCATCAAAGTCGTCCGCATTAATCACTTTGCGGGCGACTTCCATAGAAAAACCTCTTGATAAAAGGTACCTCATTTGTTGAGACCTTTCTTTAAAGTCCTGCGGAGAGCGACCAAAACGCTTGAGCCAAAGCTGTCTTGCCCGATTCGCCTCACTTTCCGCGACTTCACTTAGAGCTTGTTCAATGACCTCTGTTGAAACACCGCTTGTTTTTAGCTCGTAGGCAATACGAGCATTACCATACCGCGCGGAACGGCTTCGAACTTTCGAACGAGCAAAACGATCATCAGACAAATAACCTTTTTGCTCAAGATCGTCAAGTATTGAATCTAAGTCATCTTCTGTCTCGGCCTCTGAAAGATAGGAGTGCAGGCGCTGGCGTAATTCAAGCCGGCTGTATTCACGGCGAGCCAAATAACGAACGGCCCGAGCTTTTAAGCTCAAGCTCGAGCGCCGGCGGAGCTTTTCTCCGCCGTCCGATTCATCATTAAAGTTCGAGTCCGGCATCACTGTCTTGCACCGTATCGCTCTTTCTTAAGACTTTAACGCCTTTGAGTTCCCTGATCTTATTTTCAATTTCAGATAAGATCTCCGGATTAGTTTTTAAGTACTCACGCGCATTATCACGGCCCTGACCGATTTTATTGCCCTGATAGCTGTACCAGGCCCCCGACTTTTGCATCAGGTTAAGCTCCACAGCCATATCAATGACTTCTCCCTCATGGGAAATACCATCTCCGTACAGGATGTCAAATTGGGCTGTTTTGAAAGGAGGCGCAACTTTGTTTTTCACAACCTTCACTTTTGTATCTGAGCCGATAACCTCATCGCCTTTTTTAATTGCACCGACCCGACGGATATCCAAACGAACAGAGCTGTAGAACTTCAAAGCATTGCCGCCCGTTGTTGTCTCCGGATTGCCGTAACTGACACCAATTTTCATGCGAATTTGGTTAATAAAAACAACCAATGTATTGGTACGTTTAATAGATGAGGTCAGCTTTCTGAGCGCCTGACTCATTAATCTTGCCTGTAAGCCAGGTAATGCTTCGCCCATTTCTCCTTCAATTTCAGCCTGAGGAGTCAATGCCGCCACAGAGTCAATTACAACCATATCAACGGAGCCTGAACGAACCAATGCATCACAGATTTCCAAGGCCTGCTCTCCAGTATCGGGCTGTGAAATTAACAGATCTGCCAAATCCACACCCAAACGTTGAGCGTACTGAATATCCAGTGCATGTTCAGCATCAATATAAGCGCAGGTACCGCCCGTTTTTTGCATTTGTGCAACAACGTGCAGCGCCAATGTAGTCTTGCCAGATGACTCAGGACCATAAATCTCAACGATTCGGCCGCGAGGCAAACCACCCACACCAAGAGCGAGATCCAATCCGAGAGAACCGGTTGAGACGACATCAATATCTTCACTCATGCCTTTGTCGCCCATACGCATAATAGAACCTTTGCCAAATTGCTTTTCAATTTGGGCTAAAGCTGCGCTGAGCGCTTTCTTTCTTTCTTCACCCTCAACTCGTTCGACTCGCGGTAACGTTTTCTTTTCTGCCATTTTTATATCCTCAGCGGTTATCGTTGGCCCAACTTATTTAAGAACGTAGTTTTTATATTTTTTATTTTCAATTTATATAAAAAATATAAACATCTATCAATTCCTTTAAATTCAGGCAATTCATTTTATTGACAAAACGAATTATTAACTATAAAAGATCATTTGTCGAGACTTTATTTAGTCATTTTTGTTATCGTTTACCCTAACATCTGTATCTTAAAATGATTTTATTTTTTGGATTAAAAAAAGAATTTTTGATGGATAAAGCAATTTTTTCATTAAATTAATTTGACAAATTCTTTTAGATGAGGCATCATTTCGCACTCGGTTGGACACGTTACCTGTGGGCTTGTCCCGCTCGTTAGTTCTACGGGTCGTTAGCTCAGTCGGTAGAGCAGCGGACTTTTAATCCGTTGGTCGAGAGTTCGAGTCTCTCACGACCCACCACCATCCGAAAATTTGTTGAAGGTTTGGGAGCGTAGCTCAGTTGGTAGAGCAGCGGACTCTTAATCCGTCGGTCCAGAGTTCGAGTCTCTCACGACCCACCACCATCCGAAAATTTGTTGAAGGTTTGGGAGCGTAGCTCAGTTGGTAGAGCAGCGGACTCTTAATCCGTCGGTCCAGAGTTCGAGTCTCTGCGCTCCCACCATCGCCACTTTTCTCTCTTTACTCTCCCTTCAGTTAGCGTTTTTAGCACTTTTTTTTGTATTTAAAGGTTTAATTGTGCACTAATTTAAGTGTCAGCTCTTTAAAATAAATCCTTTGTCTAAATCATTAACTGTTGTGGTTCAAGATGCTCTATCTGCCTGCGCCCCAAGACACCGACCGGTTGGGTTCCCTTCTGGCTCAATCTTTAATGAAGTACCGAGATGAGATCATTTCTCGAGGCTTTAATATTCGTTTAGAAGGAAACTTAGGAGCCGGCAAAACATCTTTAACTCGGGCAACATTGCGAGCTCTTGGAGTATCCGGACGTATTAAAAGTCCTACCTTTACACTGCTTGAAACCTATGAGATAGATTCCGAAATTGAAGTTTTTCACTTTGATTTTTATCGGTTTGAAAGCCCAGAGGAGTTTTTAGACGCAGGATTCAGAGATGACTTTGCTCCCGGACACATTACGTTTTGTGAATGGAGTGAAAAAGCTGGTCAATGCTTACCGAGCGCAGATCTTTTCATTGAATTAATACCTAAAGACCAGGGAAGAGAAATATCTTTCAAGTACCACTCTGAAACGGGCCTCAACGTACTCAACGAATTGAAACAGCTATGGACATCTCACGCAGAACTCTAATTAGAACGACATCTGGTACATTGGCTCTTTCCCTGCTACCGATGAAGCTGGCGCATGCCGCTCAAATGGTAGACGTGCGTATGTGGCCGGCCGAAGAATATACTCGGGTGACATTGGAGCATGATCAGCCGATTAAATTCAAGTATTTTCTCGTTCGCTCTCCCATGCCTTATCGTCTGGTTGTGGACATTGAGGGATTGACTCTCACAGCGAAGCTACAGAAAATGATCTCTGATGTTTCGCCCAATGACCCCTACATCAAATCAGTACGAATCGGACAATACACCCCAACCATTGTCCGCTTGGTCATGGATTTAAAGAGCGAAGTCCGTCCAGAAGTCTTTTCTTTAAAGCCAGTTGCTAACTACAAATACCGATTAATTTTCGATATTTACCCCGTGGAATCGGAAGACCCCATCGCGGGCGTCATTGCGGGTCTAAATGGTCAGAAAACTCCCTCAGATCCTCTAGGGGAGCTTCTTGCACAAAATAAAACTAAATCCAATGCTCAGTCCCCGGCCATACCGCAAAATCAGTCAAAAGATTCTGCAACGAACAAAAAGAACAACACACCGTCGGCTCCAGCACAATCTAAAGCCACCCCACAAGCAACTAAACCCCCTTCGGCAAAACCTGCTGCCAAGGTTAAGCGCGATATTGTGATCGTGGTCGACGCTGGTCACGGTGGTGAAGATCCCGGAGCCGTTGGTAAAAGAAAAACTTATGAGAAACATATCACACTTTCAATTGCCAAGCGTCTGGAAAGGCTGATCAAACGTGAAAAAGGCATGAAGGTGGTTATGACTCGTTCAAGTGATCACTTTGTCAGTCTCAGCCAGCGTGTGATGATTGCTCAAAAGGCAAAAGCTCATCTTTTTGTCAGTATTCACGCTGATGCATGGACTAAACCCTCTGCCAAAGGGGCATCCGTTTATGCACTATCTGAGAGAGGTGCTACGAGTTCGGCAGCCATGTGGCTTGCTAAAAACCAAAATGAAGCAGACCTTATCGGTGGAGCAAACTTCAAAGAAGTTGATAAACGACTACAGTCGGTTTTAGTCGATATGACCACATCGTGGAAAATTAATTACAGCCTGGAATTAGGTCACAGTGTGTTGCAATACCTTGGGAAAATCAACACGCTGCACCGCAAACAGGTTGAACAGGCGGGCTTTTTGGTGTTAAAAGCCCCAGGCATTCCATCTATATTGGTAGAAACCGCTTTTATCAGTAATCCGCAGGAAGAAAGAAAACTTAAGACGGCGGCCTATCAGCAAAACGTAGCCGATGCTATCCTCAAAGGAATTAAAGCTCAGGTTAAGAAGAATGACTCTATCATGCAAAGTTAAGTTTCTTTGAAATGATTTGCTACTTTGTTTTGATTAACAATTTTGCTGGTTACCGCTAAAATAACTCAATTGCATTGATTTTTTACTTTAGGACGTCGCAATCATGGCTATTGTCTCTTTACGTCAATTACTGGATCACGCTGCCGAAAATGGCTACGGCGTACCGGCTTTCAACGTGAACAACATGGAACAAGTTCAGGCTATTATGACCGCTGCTCAAGAGGTTGGAGCTCCTGTTATCATGCAGGCCTCAGCCGGCGCACGACGCTACACCGGTGAACTGTTTCTGAAAAATCTTATTCAGGCTGCCGTTGAAACGTATCCTGATGTTCCAGTCTGTATGCATCAGGATCACGGTCAAAGCCCCGCTGTTTGCCAGGGTGCTATTCGAATGGGCTTTTCTTCAGTCATGATGGACGGTTCTCTTCAAGCCGACGGCAAGACCATTGCAAGCTTCGACTACAACGTCAACGTAACTCGTCAGGTTGTTGAAATGGCTCACTGCATCGGTGTGAGCGTTGAAGGCGAATTGGGCTGTCTGGGTTCTTTAGAAACCATGAAAGGCGACAAAGAAGACGGCCATGGCACTGATGCGAAAATGACTCGCGACCAACTGCTCACCGATCCTGATCAGGCGGCAGACTTTGTAGAAAAAACTCAGCTTGATGCCTTGGCCATCGCCATCGGCACGAGCCACGGCGCATATAAATTCACCCGTAAACCGACTGGTGATATTTTGTCTATTGAACGGGTTAAAGAAATTCATCGTCGCCTACCCAATACACATTTGGTAATGCACGGTTCTTCCTCAGTTCCTCAGGAATACCTTGCAGAAATTCGCGAATTCGGTGGCCAGTTCCGTGAGACATACGGCGTGCCGGTTGAAGAAATTCAAGAAGCCATTAAGCACGGCGTTCGTAAGGTGAATATTGACACTGACATCCGTCTAGCGATGACTGCCGCTGTGCGTCGCTTCCTGGTTGAAAATCCGACTAAGTTTGATCCTCGCGAATACCTGAAAGCTGCACGCAAAGCCGCTTATGAACTTTGCAAAAAGCGTTACCTCGAATTTGGCTGTGAAGGCCAAGGTGCTCGCATCAAACCGATTGATCTCTTTAGCATGGCTAAGCGCTACTCAAGCGGTGAGTTAAAGCAAAACGTCCTTTAATCTCACTTCACCTTTCTTTACCCGAGGGGAGCTTGCTCCCCTCTTCTTAATTTTTAGTGAAAAAATGTCTGACGCAAAAGAGCTCAAAGGCAAAAGCGGTATCAAACGTTTGATTAACGCATTTTCTTACTCTAAAGACGGCTTTATTGCCGCCTATCGTTCAGAAGAAGCGTTTAGGCAGGAATTTTGGTTACTTGTCATCGGCGCAATCATTGCTGCAGTATTACCTGTAACACTTTTACAGACTGTCTCGCTGATTGCTGTGCTACTTTTTCTGCTGATTGTTGAAATTCTCAATTCAGCCATTGAAGCAACTATTGACCGTATCGGCATGGAAATTCATCCTTTGTCAAAGCGTGCTAAAGACATGGGAAGCTGTGCGGTGCTTTTTGCTTGTGCATTGGCATTGATCGTCTGGGCAGCTATTCTCATTGATTGTTTCTGGCTAGTCTGAATCGTCAGTGCTCTTTGCCTTTCTATTGAGACAAAACTCAAACAAAATTACGCTCAGTAGCACTAAAAACCATTAGAATGTGTTTGTTAATTCGTTGGCAACTGCTAACTTTACTTTTCTAACGGAATCAAACGTCATGCCCATTCTTGATACCTCTTTGCACTCCTTAAAACGCATTTATCGCGGTAAGGTGCGCGATACCTATGAGCTCGACAATGACAAACTTTTGATCATTGCCACGGACCGTATCTCTGCATTTGATGTTATCCTTGATGATCCCATTCCCTACAAAGGTATGGTACTTCAAGCGCTCACAGATTTTTGGTTTGAAAAACTCAAGGATATTGTTCCTAATCATTTAACGGGCATTGATCCGACGACTGTCGTGGCTGAAGATGAAATTGAACAAGTCAAGGGTCGCTCGGTCGTTGCGATGAAACTCAAACCGATTCCGATCGAATGCGTCGTTCGCGGCTATATCATTGGCGGCGGCTGGAAAGACTATCAGGCAACAGGAAAAGTCTGTGGCGTCGAATTGCCTGCTGGCCTTAAGCAAGCCCAAAAACTTCCGCACCCCATCTTTACTCCTGCTGCCAAGATGGAAGTTGGCAAACACGATGAAAATATTTCTTTCGAGCAAGCTGTTGAATTAGTGGGCGAAGATGTTGCCCGTCAGATTCGTGACTACTCCATTGCGCTTTATACTCGTGCTTATGAATACGCATTGACAAAAGGCATCATCATTGCAGATACCAAGTTTGAATTCGGTCTGGATAAAGACTGTACGGTACGCTTGATGGATGAAGTGCTTACGCCTGACTCATCTCGTTTCTGGCCCGCTGATCAATATAACGAAGGAATGTCTCCTCCTTCTTTTGATAAGCAATTTGTCCGTGACTGGCTAGAAACCCAACCTTGGGATAAAACGCCTCCGGCCCCGCGTGCTCCAGACGAAATTCTGGAAAGAACGTCTCAAAAATATCGTGAAGCGTTGCGCCGCTTAGCCGATCGTGATGTCGCTTAACGAAAAGGATTAAATACATCAATCGGCGCGGAAGATTTAGAAGCTTCCGCGCCCTTCTTATTTTTTTGATAGGTATCTGATTATGGAAAATTCACCTGTTGTCGGTGTGGTTATGGGTTCAAACTCTGACTGGGATATCATGAAAAACGCCTGTGATATTCTCAAAGACTTCGGTGTACCTTTTGAAGCGAAAGTTGTCTCTGCTCACCGAATGCCCGATGAAATGTTCCACTACGCAGAAACCGCCCAAGAACGAGGGATTAAAGTCATCATCGCGGGGGCTGGCGGTGCCGCCCACCTGCCAGGTATGCTGTCGGCTAAAACAGTTTTACCGGTATTAGGTGTACCTATTCCGTCTCGCTACCTTCGTGGTGAAGATTCTTTATTATCGATTGTTCAGATGCCCAAAGGCGTGCCTGTAGCAACTTTTGCCATCGGAGAGGCAGGGGCCGGTAATGCTGCCCTTTTCGCCATTCAAATTTTGGCTATGGCAGGCTCTGAAGAACTGCAAAAAAAGATCAAAGCCTTCCGTCTTGCACAAAATGAAAAAGCGCGCAATATGGTCTTACCGGTCTAAATTCTGGAGTTAGTTCAATGCAAAAGAAACTGCCTTTAAACCCCGGAGAAATGCTCGGCATGATGGGCGGCGGACAACTCGGTCGCATGTTTGCCATTGAAGCTGCCTACATGGGTTACCACGTCACTGTGTTGGAACCTGGAGAAAGGCCGCCTGCGGCTGAAGTGTCCTTACAACACATTGCTCAAGCCTATTTAAGCGAGCAAGGTTTAGACGAACTTGCATACCAAAGCGCAGCTGTTAGCACTGAATTTGAAAATGTGCCCGCACAAGCGCTCGATCGTTTGGCTAAAAATACCTTTGTCGCACCACCGGGTTCTGCCGTGGCTATTGCTCAGGATAGAAATGCAGAAAAGCACTTTATTGAAAGTGTTGCTCGTGTACCGGTTGCGCCTCATTGTCAAATTTGTTCAGAAGAAGACATCGAGAAAGCCGATGACTCTCTTTTCCCTGCTATTTTGAAAACAGCTCGTTTAGGTTATGACGGTAAGGGACAAGTTTTAGTTGACAACCGTGATCAGCTTTATGCAGCCTTTGAATCTCTGAAAAGGGTTGATTGTATTCTAGAGAAACGTTTGTTGCTCTATAAGGAAGTTTCTGTAATCGTTGCGCGTTCTCATAGTGGGCAAACTGCTACTTTCCCTGTCTGCGAAAATCGGCACCGAAATGGCATTCTAGCCGTTACTGTGATGCCCGCTCGCGTTAAGGATGAAATTTCTGATCAAGCACGCCGATACGCCACTCAAATTGTGGATGCTTTAGGTTACACGGGTGTTCTTTGTGTTGAATTTTTTGTTCTCCAAAATGGCTCTATCGTCGCCAACGAAATGGCTCCTCGTCCTCACAACTCAGGCCACGCAACAATTGACGCCTGCTGGAGTAATCAATTCGAGCAACAGCTTCGTTGCATGACCGGTCAGCCCCTAGCCGATACCACACAACACACGCCAGCTGTAATGCTTAATCTTTTAGGTGATATTTGGTTTGACGGAGAAAAACTCCGAGAACCCGACTGGTCAGCTGTACTGGCGATCCCCGGAGTTAAATTGCATCTGTATGGCAAAGCTCAGGCCCGTAAAGCACGTAAAATGGGACACATTACTTGCTTAGGACATACGCTTGATGAAGCTTTAAGTCGGGCAAAAGAAGTTGCTCAAATTTTGAATTTACCGGAGCCACAATAATGCAACCCGTTGATGAAAGAGCGATTCGTGCTGCTGTTGATGTACTAGAGTGTTCAGGACTTGTTGCCATGCCGACTGAAACGGTCTATGGCCTGGCTGCTAATGCAGAAGACGAAAAAGCTGTAAAGAAAATCTTTGAAGCAAAAAAACGTCCGACCACCCATCCCTTGATTGTGCACATCACCGGGGAAGAAGCTCTTGACCATTGGGCTCGCGATATTCCTCAAAGTGCTTATGTCCTAGCCAGAGGCTTCTGGCCGGGACCTTTAACAATGATCCTCAAGAAATCAGAAGCCGTCGGAGATTGGATCACTGGCGGTCAAGACTCTGTTGGTCTGCGCTGTCCTTCTCACCCCTGGGCAATGGCTTTGATTAAAGCTTTTGCCGGCAAGCATCATCGGGGCCTGGCAGCGCCTTCGGCTAATACTTTCGGGCGTATTTCTCCCACAACGGCCCAACACGTGCGAGATGATTTAGGAGAAAAACCAAAAGGTAAAGTCGATTTCATTTTGGACGGAGGAGAGTGCGAAGTCGGTGTAGAGTCCACCATTATTAATTTAAGCGGAGAGCATCCTGAAATTTTGCGTCACGGTGCAGTGACAAGAAAAATGCTCGAAGAAGCTCTAGGTTGCGCAATTCCAGATGGCGGAAAAGATTCACCTCGTGTTTCGGGTTCTTTAAAAAGCCACTACGCCCCGACAACAAAAGTGATTTTGTGTAGCGATATCGTTGCTGCGTGTGAAAAATATCAAAATAAAAAAATCGCTGTGATGGCCCCGAAAGCCAATCTGCTGTCGACACCTGCCAACGTTATTAAATGGTTCGATGCGCCGGAAAATGCTTCCGAATATATGCATATCCTTTATGTTCGCCTACATGAACTTGATCGTGTCGGAGCAGATTTTATTTTGATTCAGACGCCCCCAACTGGTGACGCCTGGAATGCTGTACAAGACCGTCTGTCAAGAGCTTCTGCCTGATATGCCGGATAATTCTATAAGACTGTCCAAACGCATTAGTGAACTGGGTATCGCCTCCAGACGCGAGGCTGATGCCTGGATCGAAAAAGGCTGGGTGAAGGTCAACGGCGAAGTTGCCAGCCTCGGCATGAAAGTCAGCCCAACTGACAGAATACAAATTTCTTCTAAAGCTAAAAAAGAGCAACGTGCTCAGGTAACAGTTTTACTCAATAAACCTGTCGGATATGTAAGCGGTCAAGCCGAAGACGGTTACGAGCCGGCCAAGGTATTGATTACCCCTGAAAATCATTGGAATAAGGACGATTCTGGCATACCTTTTTCACGTTCTCATTTAGCCCATCTTGTCCCTGCAGGTCGTTTGGATATTGATTCTGTCGGTCTTCTTGTATTAACTCAGGACGGTCGTGTTGCCAAAACAATCATCGGTGAAGCAAGCGATTTGGAAAAAGAATACATTGTTCGTGTAGCTTCCCTTGATGGCTCTCGTCCCAAACTCAGTAACAAATCTCTTTGCCTTTTAAATTTTGGTCTCAGTCTTGACGGTAAAGCTTTGTTGCCTGCACAAGTGAGTTGGCTCAATAGCGAGGAGCTACGCTTTGTCTTAAAAGAGGGCAAAAAAAGGCAAATTAGACGAATGTGCGAAGCGGTTGGGTTAAAAGTTTTGCGTTTAAAGCGCGTACGGGTCGGGAAGGTTGTTTTAGGGGCACTACCTGTCGGTCAATGGCGCTACCTCAAACCCAGTGAATCTTTTTAGCAGACAGCTCAAGGCAATATGCAAAATCAAACCGCTGTAGCTCAACTTTTACTGGGTTTTGTCACCTTTCTCTGGGGGTCAACGTTTCTTACCCTTCAGACCGCCCTTTGCTGGGCCGATCCCGTTGTGATTGTTGCCTTGCGCTTCGTTCTAGCCTCCTTTATTGTTTTTTGTTTTCTTAAAGGCCGCATCAATCGAATCACACGTTACGAATGGAAAGCGGGGTTTATCGTCGGATGCTGTATTTTCGGTGTTTATACTTTACAAACCATTGGGCTAGCATCTATCCCAAGCAGTACATCAGCCTTTTTAACAGGGTTATACGTCGGATTTGTTCCGCTACTACAGTGGGTTATTTACAAATCCGTCCCACAACCGGTCACAATCGTCACTATCATCTTGGCTTTTGCCGGTATGACGCTTTTTGCCAATCCTTTCTCCGTTAACCTTTCAGGACAATTTGGCGAATGGATCACCATTTTAAGTGCTTTAATTTGCGCGGCCGAAATACTTTCTATCAGTCACTTCACTAAAGGCTGCAGACCATTGCAGCTGAGTTTTACACAATTGGTCACCGTAGCAGTCTTAGCGCTCCTTACACTGTTGTGGCATGATCCTGTCAAACCAACTGAGTGGACAGTTGGGCTAGCTCTTTGCATAGGAGCTCTTGCTGCCATTGTCAGTTTTGTTCAATTCGGCATTGGTTGGGCATTAAAGCATGTTAATGCGATGAGAGCTACACTCATCTACGCGCTTGAACCGGTTTTTGCAGGAATAATCGGTTGGCTTGCAGGCGAGCACTTCGGATTATCGGAATTATCTGGGGCTGCGTTAATTATCTTCGCTGTACTTCTAAGTGCTTGGCGGCCTGGGAGAAGAAAAGAGCAGAAAGGAGAAGCGCTATGAACAATCAACAACCTATCGGTTTTTTTGATTCAGGCTGGGGTGGTTTGTCCATTTTAAAGACAGCAAGACAGGTTTTACCAAGTGAAGACTTTATCTATGCAGCCGATTGCGGTTTTGCACCCTATGGGGACCAAAGCCACGAATTTATTGTTGAACGGGCGCGTCGTATTGCTGCTTTCCTTTTTGATGAAAAAAACGCAAAAGCCTTGGTTGTCGCCTGCAACACTGCGACTGCCGAAGCTATAGACACACTTCGTCAGGACAGACCCCAAGCTATCATTATCGGCGTGGAACCGGCTATTAAACCAGCAGTTGCTATTTCCAAAAACCAAACTATAGGAGTGATTGCCACCACGCGCACCACTGAGTCTCTTCGCTACAAGAGCCTGCTGCATCGATTCGCTCAAAAAGCAAAAGTTTTCACTCAAGGCTGCCCCGGTCTTATGGACTGTGTAGAAAATGGAGCATTTAATACACCCTCTACATTGCAATTATTACATCGTTATATCGATCCAATGTTGAAAGCACACATTGATACGCTTGTACTAGGTTGTACTCATTACCCATTTTTGATGGGAGCCATCGAGTCTATAGTGGGCCCCGATATTACTGTTTATGAACCCAGCCTCGGAGTATCGAAGCATTTAGAAGAAAAGCTCAAAGAAACTGGTACGTTGAACAAAGAAAATCAAAGAAAAGCTACAGAAACTTTTTATGTCAGTGGATTGACTGAACAACGAAAAAACGTCGCGAACCTTTTATGGGGACGGGCGACGTCTTTTGAAAACCTTAGCGTTTAGTCGTTATTAGCCTTCAATCAGAAAATTTTGCATTCTTTCTCGCAGGGTGTCAGGGATGGGAGTGGATTTTCTATTTTTAGAGTCAATACAGACCATCACTTCCCTACACTTCACATGCAATTCTTCACCCTGATAAAACTCAATTTCAACAGTAAAAGAACTGTGACCGATGTGGCTCACCCAAAGTCTCATTTCTCCAACATCGCCGATATGAAAGGGCTTAAAGAAATCGGAATGTATAGAAACTACCGGAATCAGCACATTTTGCTTTGACATATTTTCCCAGGGCAATTGCATCCCTTCCCGAAACCAGTCCTCAGTAAGACCATTGAAAAGAACAAAAAAATTCGGATGAAAAACTATGCCGGCTGGATCACAATGTGCAAAACGAATCATGCATGATTTTTTAAAAACACTCTTCAATTGGATTCTCCTTGTCATCGATTAGTACCGCCCTAACAGGACTCGCTTCCAATCCTTTAATCTTCAAAGGCAAAGCGATTAAGCGATAAAGTCCACTTCTAACCTCAGTGAGATCCAAATTTTCCAAAATGAGTATCCCGGAGTCAATAGCTAAAACATGGGATGAGAGATTTTCATCACTCTCAGGATCAATACTGGGGGTATCAATTCCGATGAGATGAACTCCAGCTGCTGCCAAATGTTTGACAGCCTGCACCGAAAGGTAAGCAAAATCCGAAGTCCATTTTGTCTGTCGTTTAAACCCTGTTTTCAAAAGGACTCTGCAAGAGCGCACCTCATGCAAATCCCTAACTCCAATTGCTCCATGCTTGTTTACCTCCATTACCTGGCAGGGACCAATCAGCTTAGAGAGTTTAATTTCAGAAACATCACCTAACCGCTTCAAATGAAGCGGTGCATCAATATGAGCCCCCAAATGCGCACTCATTTTAAAAGTGCCAACAATGGTGTTTGATGATGAGGCAAGTTTTATAAACAGAGGATCATCGCCTGGATAAACAGGCGATGATTCAGTCACCAAGGGAGAAATATCAATGATTCTCACAGCGTGCGAGGATCTAATTGAGCGTTTTTTTCGTCGGAGAGCTTATTGACAACATCTCGAGCAATTTCAATCATTGTGAGCGGTGCGCAACCTTCGGCTTTATTGTTTGTAATCACAAAGCTTTGTTGCCCAGACTTTTGAGCAACATCGAGCAAATGCACTATACCTGCTCGGGTAGCCGTATCCGGATGGACAATTCGGTTAAAGGGCGCATAGGTCATCTTTGCTACGCCGTGGCGCTGAATAGGATTGAGCGACCAACGCACGACAAGCGGTCCACTCATCTTCCATTCTTCCCCTTGCGCTTCTGGATCTTCATAGTAGCGCAAAGCAGCAGTTTGACGAATTACGTCGGGCATGGATGGGTGCACTCCCACCACTAACCTCACTCCGCTTGGACGCAAAGCATTCAGCAGCCTCTTTGTGTAAATGGAAAGCGTGCGAACCTCTACAGCATAGATGGGACGTTCACCTTCAACTTCTTTGGGCAAATCGGCGAAAAACTGAGCAATACGGTCAATGTAGCTGTAGCACTCTGCCTGAGTAGGCAACAAGGGTCTGGGAATGGGAGACAGTTGGAAAACCAACGGACCAGCATTCTCACCCAAACCGTTGATAACCGGGTAAACAAATTCATGCATTGCCGCATGTAAATCCAAAAAATCCTGATTCAAGGAACGGAAACGCCCTTTAGGATCACGTTTGACTGCATCGGTCACACTCTGAGGTGCTTTGATTAAAAAGCGAAAACCTTCATCAACTTGTCCGGCCATTGCCGCATAGGACATTTCGTTTAAAGTCCCAAAAAATGACCAATCAATTCCAACAGCGCGCAGAATCGGATGTTTGCAGTAGGCAGATAAACCACGCTTTGTTAAATCCTCTACGCCGCTTGTCTCTCCCCAAACGATGCCTTTCCATCCAGGGAAATTCCAACTTGCACATCCTAAATAAATAGAAGACGGCAACAAACGGCCTAAACGCAAAACATCTTGTGATGGTGTGACCGGAGTAATCGGCGATGAAGTTACTTCTTCAAAACTGTAAGGATCTGTCGTAAATTGATCAAACATAACTTGCCCAATCTGTATATCAAACAAAAAAACAAAAAAACAAAAACAAAAACAAAAACAAAAACAAATTCAAAGCCACAAATGACTATTCTCTCTTTGAGTATACGTCCTAAATATCAGGATGATTGGCTAAAAGATGAGTATTTTTGCTCAGAAATACGAAAAATAGCAGAAAAAATTTTCTACTTCAATGTCTGACGTAACAATGATATAACAAATTGATTTTAAAGGCAAAAGACTCTATGAGTCTTTTGCCTAAAATTAGACTTATTATCGAGGTGCTTTAGGGGCAGGTTGACGCTCTTTAGCTGGTGCGGGAGGCTCCAGAATACTACCGGTGTTGACTACATAATCAAACTGAGCCATTTTTTCTTCACCGAGAACTTTGAGTAGCTCTGCCCTGGCTTTTACATACCCATCAAAGGCTTTGGCATGCTGATTCATAAACTCGCTTCTAGCTTCCAATCTAGCCTGTCTCGTCATGCCCGGTTTCCACAGATTATGGCGATCACTACGCACTTGTGCTAGCTGTGCATAAGCTTGCTGCGTTTGCTGCCATGCTTTATCAGAAGCTTTAACGCCCAAAATCATGCCTACTTCGTCAATGAAATGCATGGCCTCATCGTGGTTCATTCCAAATGTGTGGACCCCTCGATTGTGCATAATCCCGGGCCTGCCTTGATGATGTCTATTCATCGGACCATCAGCCCAATAACCGCACGGTGCATCGTAACCATGACGCCACTGCGGCCCATCGTAGCGATCCCAGCATGGTCCTCCGTGCCAAGCGTAGCTACTCAAAGGAATTAAACCCGCAGAAACGATCGCTGCAATCACAAGGGCTTTATTTGTTCTCATTGTTTTTCTCCTTATTTAGGAAAAAGCCCCTGCGGTACACCGCAGTAACGCAGGGGGAAAAAGACTTTAGCTTGCTTACGTTTGCAGTTTACGTAAGAAGCACGCAACAAACTTTTGGCATCTGTATGTTTTTGTTATCGGTGTTAACTTATTCTGAAAGCCAGCAGAGTAAAAATTTCTTTGAAAAAAGAAGGTTATCGCGTCTAGCGGTCGTGTGGCTTTTGATACAATGTTGCCGTCGTATATTTCTCTTTTTTCAGGACGTTATAAAATGGAACTTTCCGCATTGACTGCATTATCCCCGCTTGACGGCCGCTACGCGCGCCAAACTGAAGCCCTGCGGGAGATTTTCTCGGAATCTGCATTTATGCGTGCTCGTGTACGCGTGGAAGTTGAATGGTTAATTGCGTTGTCGGAAGCAGAATTGCCTGAATTGGCTCACCTATCTGATCACGGCAAGGCCTATCTTCGCGGATTAGTGGAAAACTTTACCGTCCAATCCTGCCAAGAAATAAAGGATATTGAGAAAACCACCAACCATGACGTCAAGGCTGTCGAATATTGGATTAAAGAACAAGTCTCTCATGACGCTGAATTAGCGAAAGCCAGTGAATTTGTCCACTTCGGCTGCACGAGCGAAGATATCAATAACACCTCTCACGCTTTAATGCTCACCGAAGGTCGCAAGGAGTTAGTGGCTTACTTACGATCCATTCATCAAACTCTGGTTGAAAATGCTCATCGTTGGGCAGAAGTGCCTATGCTCTCTCGCACACACGGGCAAACCGCTTCTCCGACAACTATCGGTAAAGAGTGGGCAAATGTGGCTATGAGACTGAAAAGAGCGATTGAGTCTATTGAATCGGTAACCATTCTTGCCAAGATGAACGGCGCTGTCGGCAACTACAACGCTCATACGATTGCTTATCCAGAAAAAGATTGGGAAGCTTTCGCGAAAAAAGTGGTGGAAGAACGCTTAGGTTTAACGTTCAATACACACACCATTCAAATTGAACCCCATGACTATATGGCTCAGCTTTTTGATGCTATTGTTCGTGCCAATACCATTTTGCTTGATTTGGACCGCGATATCTGGGGTTATATCTCGATGGGCTTTTATAAGCAAAAACTCAAAGAAGGTGAAGTAGGATCTTCAACCATGCCCCATAAAGTCAACCCCATTGACTTTGAAAATTCAGAAGGCAATTTAGGTATCGCCAACGCGCTATTGACTCATTTGGCACAAAAGTTGCCGATTTCTCGCTGGCAGCGCGATCTCACAGATTCAACCGTTTTGCGTAACCTTGGTGTCGCTTTCGGTTACTGCTTTGTTGGCTACAACGCTTTGACCCGCGGATTGGGCAAGTTGCAACTCAATGAGCAGCGCGTTGCTGAAGACTTAGATCATGCATGGGAAGTTTTGGCTGAAGCAATTCAAACGGTTATGCGCCGCTACGGTGTACCGCACCCCTACGAACAACTCAAAGCCCTTACCCGAGGTAAGGGTATTACGCCGGAAACTATTCATGAGTTCGTCTCACAATTAGATATCCCGACAGAGGCTAAAGAACGATTGATGAAGCTCACTCCAGCCACTTATATCGGTAAGGCAGTTGAGTTAGCCAAACGTGCCTAAGCTCTTTTAGTTTTCTACTATGCCCGGACAACAATGTTCGGGCTTCTTTTTTGCATGATCTAAAACAAATATTTCAGCCTATTGGACTATCTCATTGACACAACAAAATTCAATTAGTCAAACCTGGCCGATTAAAGCTTGCAAAAACGTTCTAAGTGAATAAAAAATCCTCTATTTCAAGCAGAAAATTATTCCTCAAACGCTTAAAATATCCCAATTGAAGTATCAAAAACGTCCTGATTTTCAGAGGTTTCGAGCATGGCGTCGGCTACTGTCTACCGTAAAGATTACATTCCCCCTACCCATTGGGTTGATTCAGTGTATTTGGAGTTTGATCTCCACCCTCAACAAACACATGTCCACAGTACTTTAATGATCCGACCCAATGAGGATCGAATTAACAATGATCTAGTCTTAAATGGTCGTGATCTTGAACTTATTCGTATCGCCATTGACGGCAGAGAATTGGATCGAAGTGAATATACACTCATGCCGAACGGTGATTTGGTTTTGCGCGGCATCACAAAGGACATCAAGCTTGAAATTGAAAATATCATCAATCCGCAAGCTAACAGCTCCCTCATGGGGCTATACCTGTCAAACGGCAACTTTATGACTCAGTGTGAAGCCGAGGGATTCCGCCGTATCACTTACTACCCTGATCGGCCGGACGTATCTGCAAAATTCACCGTTAGAATCAATGCTCCGCAGTCCGTTTGCCCTGTTCTTCTGTCCAACGGTAACTTAATTGAGGAAGGCGAGCTTGACGGCAATTGGCACTATACTTGCTGGGAAGATCCCTTCCCCAAACCCTGTTACCTTTTTGCCTTGGTAGCTGGAAATTTAAAGTGCCGTGAAGAAAAGTTCCAACTCAAAAACGGTAAAAAAGCGCTTTTGCAAATTTGGGTTGAACCGCGAAACTTGGATAAAACGGAATTTGCTCTGGAAAGTCTCAAGCGTGCAATTGCCTGGGATGAGGAGCGCTTTGGCCTAGAGCTGGATTTAGACCGTTTCATGATTGTTGCAACCGATGACTTCACTATGGGGGCCATGGAAAATAAGGGCTTGAATATTTTCAATTCCCGTTGTGTTCTGGCAACTCCTGAGGTAGCAACCGATCGAGATTTTGCGCGTATTGAAAGCGTCATTGGACATGAGTACTTCCACAATTGGACTGGCGATCGAGTCACTTGTCGTGACTGGTTCCAGTTAACGTTAAAGGAAGGCTTAACAGTTTTCAGAGAACAAGAATTTGCTGCTGATATGCTGGGCGACAGTACAGCTCGCGCAGTTAAACGTATTGAAGATGTTCGTTACCTGAGAGATCGGCAATTCACCGAAGACGCCGGTCCTATGGCTCACCCCATTCGCCCTGAATCTTACGAAGAAATCAACAACTTCTACACCACAACCGTTTATGAAAAGGGTGCTGAGGTTATTCGAATGCTTCAGACCTTATTGGGCAAGGACGGCTTTAAACGGGGCCTAGATCAATACATCAGAGAGCACGATGGCAGTTGCGCCACATGTGAAGACTTCTTAAACGCTATGGCTGAGGCCAACATGCGCAACCTCTCGCAATTTAAGCGTTGGTACTCTCAAGCTGGTACTCCCCATGTTCGTGTGCGCACTCATTGGGATGAACAAACTGCCACTTATTCGGTAACTCTAACGCAGTCGTGTCCTGCGACTCCCGGTCAAAGCAAGAAAGATCCGTTCTTTATTCCTTTTGATATTGCGCTCTTTAACAGTAAAGGCAAGCCTATTTCGCTACAGCTTCAGGCAGAAACAAGTGCCAAGGGCACCTCTCGGGTTCTTGAGCTTACCGATGAAGAGCACACATGGGTATTTGTCGGGGTAAAAGAAAAACCCATTCCCTCGCTTGCTCGCAATTTCTCTGCTCCAATCATTGTGGACTACAACTACAGTCCCGAAGAGCTCGTCTTTTTAAGTCAATGCGACACTGATGCTTTTAATCGTGCTCAAGCTATGGAGGAACTCTCGCTTATTTGTATCAACGAAATGGTGGCCGATTATGAGCGAGGCACTCGAATGGTAATCAATCCGCATTACAGAAATGCTTTTGAATCGATGTTGACCGATAAAAGTATTTCCGCCGCCTTTAAAGCTGTTGCTTTGACTTTGCCCAGCGAAATGCGCATTGCAGAATCTCAACCGATGATTAACCCGATTGCTATTCGAGCAGCCATTCGCTCTTTGCGTGAGCAACTAGGACGTCAATTCTCGCATCTGATTATGCGTGTTTTTGACGATAACGCTCCCAATCCAGTTTATTCTCCTACGGCTTCTGAGGCCGGCAAACGAGCTATGAGGGCCTTCTGCTTTGAATTACTTTTAGCAGGCGGAAATGCCAAATCACTTTTAAGAGCCAGACAAATTTTTGAAACCAGTAAAAATCTGACTGAACGGTTAGATGCTTTGCGAATTATTGTCAACAGCGCATCACCCACTAAGTTCACATTGCTTGAAGCCGCTGAAGCTGAATGGCGCAAAGAGCCGCTACTCATTAACAAATGGTTTACGTTGCAAGCTACAGCAACAGTGCCTATGGATGAATGTCCAATTGTTGATGTTGTGCAAAACCTCATTGAACGCTATCCAGGTTATAACGCTCATAATCCGAACAATGTCTACTCACTTGTTTTGGCTTTCTGTCAAAACAATTTGGCCGAGTTTCACCGCCCCGATGGTGTTGGCTACAAACTTTGGGTCGAACAAGTGCTTAAATTGGATCGAATCAATCCCCAGGTCTCGAGCCGCTTGGCGCGCTGCCTGGATAACTGGAGACGCTACACGCCTGAGTGTTCTAAGCTCATGTTCAGTGCACTCAAATATGTCTACTCCCAACCCAATCTGTCAGCAGATTTAAAAGAAGTGGTTGGCAAAGCTCTCAATAATGCAACCCATTAATTTTGAAAAGGACTCTGACAATGGCAAAAACTTTAGACCTTTACCTGCACGATCTAGAGGTTCATCATCATGTTGATCCCCGACTTACGGCACTGATCAACCATTTAGCCTGCACTTGCAAAGAAATCAGCTTCAAAGTCAGTCAGGGCGCATTAGCCGGTGTTTTAGGTACAGCTGGCAGTGAAAATGTTCAGGGCGAGACTCAGAAAAAGCTCGATATTATCGCCAATGACATTATGTGTCGTGCCTGTACGGAGAGCGGATTTGTGAGTGGTGTAGCCAGCGAAGAAATGGATCATGCTTTGCAGACCCCCGAAGACTGCGATGTGGGGCCGTACCTGGTTCTTTTCGATCCTTTAGATGGCTCCAGCAATATTGATATTAATGTTTCAATTGGCACAATCTTTTCTGTTTTACCAGCCGGAGAACCTCATCGTCACGTTAAAGATGAGGAGTTTCTTCAATCGGGACGCAATCAGCTGGCGGCAGGCTACGTTATTTATGGCCCGCAGACACAACTCGTTTTCACTTTAGGTTTCGGTACAACTTTGTTTACGCTTGATTTGGGCACCGGAAACTTCTACCAAACAGTCGAAAAACTTGAAATTGCTCCCCAAGCAAAAGAGTTCGCCATTAACTGCTCTAATATGCGTCACTGGGAAGCTCCTGTCCAACGCTATATCACGGAATTGCTGGCTGGTACAACCGGTCCTCGTGGGAAAGATTACAACATGCGCTGGGTCGCTGCCATGGTCGCCGAAGTACATCGCATTCTAAATCGCGGCGGTATCTTCATGTATCCCAAGGACAACCGTGATCCGTCTAAGCCCGGCAAATTGCGCTTGATGTATGAAGCCAATCCCATGAGTTGGCTCGTCGAGCAAGCTGGTGGACGCTCAACCAACGGTAAACAGGATATCCTTGATATCGTTCCAGAAGGTTTGCATCAACGTGTAGCTGTCTTTCTCGGAGCCAAAGACGAAGTTGATTTAGTGACTTCCTATCACAGTTAAAAACGGGTATGCTTATCCTCGACTTTCTAATTAATTGGGTGCTTTTGCCTGCCATCATTATTTACGGCTTTGTCAGCTGGGGTAAGGAGCACCCTAATACAAAGTTCTTTATTGATCCTGATGAAAAAAAAGATCAATCAAAACAAAAAGTAAAAGAGGGTAACCATTCTTAATTGCAACACTAAAATAAAACCTAATAAATTAAAACTATCAAACAAATGGTCAACTTAAATTGTGTTTTAGGTTGACCGTTCTTATACTGAAGGCAACCCCTTTTACTCTTTGGCCCTATTGTCTGGGAGAAAATATGTCCAAGCATGAATCGTTGGATGTCCGCGTCGCTGTTGAGGCAGACAATCCGGCATTGGTTCGCAACGAGTCTTTATGTGTTAATTGCTCTATGTGTCGCCAGGTTTGTGAAGACTATATTGGTGTGCACGGGCACTATGATTTGAGCAAAACAGCAGACAAAGCAATTTGCATCCACTGCGGTCAATGCATCAACGTCTGCCCTACCGGCAGTCTTTTTAGTCGAAATGAATACAAGCAAGTGCAAGAAGCCATTGACGATCCGAACCAAATTGTTGTGGTTTCGACCTCTCCGGCAGTGCGAGTGGCTCTTGCTGAAGCATTCGGGCTGGAAGCAGGCCGTTTCGAAGAGGAAAAGATGGTCGGACTCTTGCGTATGCTTGGGGCTGATTATGTCCTAGATACCAACTTTGCTGCAGACCTTACCATTATGGAAGAGGCTTCTGAGCTCGTAGAGAGAGTTACCAAACATACAGCTCCCCTGCCGCAATTTACGAGTTGTTGCCCAGCTTGGGTAAAGTACGCCGAAATTTTCCATCCAGAAGTTTTACCTAATATTTCCAGTGCAAAGAGCCCGATTGGAATGCAAGGGGCAACGGTTAAGACCTATTTTGCCCGAGAAAATGGGCTGGAAGCCAAAAACATTGTGCATGTAGCACTTGCACCCTGCACAGCGAAAAAATTTGAAGTTCGCCGTGAAGAATTCAACAGTAGCGGGCGGTTTCACGGAGATGAAAGTATCCGAGATACCGACTTCGTCATCACAACCGTTGAATTAGCCGAGTGGGCTCAAGCTAGAGGAATCAACTTTAATGATATTCAAAGCTCTCATTATGATCGTTTAATGGGCGAGGGTTCAGGCGCAGGCGTTATTTTCGGCAACACGGGCGGCGTAATGGAAGCTGCCTTGCGTACAGCTCACTATTTGATCACTGGCCAACCAGCTCCTGCTGAGTTTTTTGATCTCCAACCTGTCAGAGGTTTGACTGACGTGAAGGAAGCTCAAGCTAAGATCGGCGAGCTCACTCTTAACGTAGCTGTTGTGTACGGCACTGCCAATGCCGGACATCTTATCGAACAAATTCAAAAAGGTGAAAAACAGTATCACTTTGTAGAAGTGATGACTTGTCCGGGCGGCTGTATCTCAGGTGGCGGTCAACCTAAATTAAACTGGGGTCAGGAAGACCAAACCCGCCAGCAGCGAATTGACGCTCTTTATGAACGTGACCGTACGCTGGGTAAAACTCACCGTACAAGTTACGAAAACGAAGAAATCAAACGAATTTACAAACAGTTTTACGGCCATCCCTTATCAGAGCTGGCTGAAAAGCTTTTACACACTCACTACACGGACCGTAGTGCATCTTTAGGAGAAAAGAAAATGAAATACCGTTGTAAAGTTTGCGGCTATATCCACGAATGTGATGGAGAATTACCCGCTGACTACATCTGCCCCATCTGCAAAAAAGGCGCTGAATTCTTTGAACTCGTGGAAGAACCGAAACAAGCTTGCAGCAAGTTGGCTGGGACCAAGACAGAAAAGAATTTAATGACAGCGTTTGCTGGCGAATCACAAGCACGCAATAAGTATACGTACTTTGCAGAAGTGGCTAAACGCGAAGGTTACGAACAAATTGCTGCGATTTTCCTGCAAACAGCGCGCAATGAACAAGAACACGCCCGACTTTGGTGTGATGCTTTGGGCTGGATTGAAGACACAGCTAAGAATCTTGGCGCAGCCGCTGAAGGTGAAAATTACGAATGGACAGACATGTACGATGGCTTTGCTAAGGATGCAGAGGCCGAAGGCTTTACCGAATTAGCTGCTAAGTTCCGTGCTGTTGCTGCCATTGAAAAAGCTCACGAAGAACGCTATCGCAAACTTTTAAAGAATGTCGAAATGAAGCAAGTCTTCGAAAAGGCCGGTCAAACGATGTGGGAATGCCGTATTTGCGGCCATCTTGTCATGGGCGTAAAAGCTCCCGAAGCCTGTCCAGTTTGCGGTTATGCACAAAGCTACTTTGAAGTGCGTGCTGAAAATTACTAAACCGCACACTTTGGCGTAATTTAATTGTTTTTTCGGCCCTGTTCAAAAGAACGGGGCCTTTGTTTCTTCTTTCTTACCTACTATTAAGTTCCTTTTGGGTCTTTAATAAGTCTCGAATTTCTTGCAGTAAAAGAATGTCCTGAGGTATAGGAGCAGCTTGAAGCTGCTTTGCTTGATCTTTTTTCTGAGCCAAAAGTTTCATTTCTGCCAAAGCTCGAGCTTTATTAACCACACGTACAAGGCTAAAAACCACCAAGGCCATCAAAAGAAAATGAAACACAGCGGTGAAAAAAGCTCCATACCCTAAAACTGCAGCTCCAGCTTTTGTCAGAGCATCATAGGTCATGGGGCCCGTATAGTCCTGCGGCATAGAAAGAACGAAGAAAAAATTGGAGAAGTCCTGAGATCCGATCAAAACACCAAGAACAGGATTGATCAAATCCTTAACCATTGAATTCACAATAGCGGTAAAAGCCGCACCGACAATAACACCGACAGCCATGTCAATGACATTTCCCCGGCTGATAAATGTTTGAAAATCAGAAATAAATTTTTTCATAATGACCTCTACGTAATGCTGTCCGCTGATTATATCAATGGTCTTTTCTCAAAAATAAGAACAGCATTTTTATAAAAAAAACAGTAAAATAAAGGTCCAATTTTGCGGATGTAGCTCAATGGTAGAGCAGAGGCTTCCCAAGCCTATGACGGGGGTTCGATTCCCCTCATCCGCTCCATTAATTCAATCTCAACGGACCCACGAGTCCGTTTTTTAATATGACCGAAAGAAAAATCCACACAGCGGAAGAAATCGAAGCCTTTAAAAAGATGCATATCCGCAGTTTCACTTTACGCCGCGGCCATATCAGCCAAGCTCAAAAAAGGGCGCTTGAAGAGCTACTGCCTCGTTTTGCAGTAGAGTACAAAGAAGAGGTTATTAAACCTGAATCCCTTTTCGGCAGAAAAGCACCTTGGGTCTTGGAAATCGGATGCGGTATGGGCGAAACTACAGCAGCAATTGCCCAAGCGCATCCTGAAGTGGATTTCCTGGGCTGTGAAGTTTTTTCTGCCGGAGTCGGAGCTTTAGCTAAGCGGCTCGATGAAATGTCATTGAGCAATGTCCGTATCATTCAGCACGATGCCGTAGACGTCGTCAAGAACATGATTGCGGCCGACAGTCTGGATGGCGTTCACATTTACTTTCCAGATCCATGGAGAAAGGCCCGTCATCATAAACGTCGACTGGTTGCACAACCTTTTATCCACGAACTTGTACAGCGAATTAAACCTGGCGGCTATATTCACTGTGCAACTGACTGGGAAAATTATGCTCAGCAGATGCTTGAAGTTCTGCAAACTGAGCCTTTGCTGGAGAATTTTTATGATGATTACTCTCCGGTGATGGCCAACCCGATCACCGAGCGTCCGATGACCAAATTTCATGCCCGTGGCGAACGTTTGGGTCATGGTGTATGGGACCTTGTATTTAAACGTCGGTAATAGGTGATTTGATAATGGACATTGTTTACCAAATTAAAGCCTTCATTCTGGGAATTGTTGAAGGATTGACTGAGTTTTTGCCAATATCTTCAACGGGTCATTTAATTATTGCGGGCGACTTGCTGAATTTTAACGGCCCAGAAGTCAACACTTTCAGTATTGCTATTCAAGCCGGAGCAATTTTTGCCGTCTGCTGGTTTTACCGCGTTAAACTTTTTGACATTATCAAACACCTTCTGACACCTGGAAAAGATCAACAGTTAGCGGTCAATATTGTGGTGGCTTTTTTACCTGCTGCTGTTTTAGGTGTTTTGCTTGCCAACTACATTGAGCAACTTTTATTTAATCCGATTACTGTAGCCATTGCTTTGGTTGTAGGCGGTCTGATTATCTTTTGGATTGAAAATCTCCATGCTAAAAGAAACTATGCCCCTCGTGTTCAGAGCATGGATGATATGACAATTAAAGACGCCTTTTTAGTTGGCTGCATGCAATGCATCGCCATGATCCCAGGAACCAGCCGTTCGGGAGCTACAATTATCGGCGGCTTGGTTCTTGGACTATCCAGAAAAGCCGCTACGGAATTTTCCTTCTTTTTAGCGATTCCAACAATTTTCGGTGCTACTGTTTATTCGTTGGCCAAAATATTTCTTCGTGTCTCAAATGAACATAGTTTTGTTTGGACAACAGATATGACTGCCGGTTTTGCCGTGGGTTTCATCGTTTCGTTTATAAGTGCTCTGATCGTAGTCAAATGGTTACTACGTTACGTATCGTCAAATGACTTTAAGTCTTTTGGGTGGTACAGAATCATTTTTGGAGTCATCATCATCGGCACCCACTACTCTGGACTCGTTCAGTGGTAGGTAATAACGCGGCAAGACACAATATTTTTCACTTGTTTTGCCGTTTTGTTTGTATTTTTTCTTAAACTGAGACACAATTAACTTGCTCCCGTTAAGTGATCAGTTGCTTTAAGATTCCTTGTTCCAATGCTTAACCCAACCGGTTGCTGGACTTGAGGCCGGCTGTGCGGAGGCACGTGATGCTTCCCCGAAACCCGTCTCAGAGGCGACCAATCTTGATTCTTCGGACTCAGGATGCAAGGCAACCCTTATCGGGAGCGTTTCTATTACCTTCAAATTCCATTTTCCCCATGAGTAAAAAATACTGGTTAATGAAGTCTGAACCTTCTGAATGCTCCTTTGAAAGTGTTTTTAGCAGAAATGACAAAACCATTGACTGGTTCGGTATCAGAAACTATCAAGCCAGAAACTTCATGAGAGACGAGATGAGTATCGGTGATCCTGTACTGTTTTACCACTCTTCCTGTCCTCACCCCGGTATTGTGGGGTTAGCTCATGTAGCCAGTGTTGCCAAACCAGATCAAACACAATTTGATCCTAAGAGTGAATATTTCGATTCGAAATCCACTCCAGAAAATCCCCGTTGGGTTTGTGTCGATGTGATGGCCGACGAACCAATTGAATTAATCGATTTGCAGACACTGAGGAAATATCCACAATTACAAAGTATGAGAATCTTACAAAAAGGCAATCGCTTATCGATTACTCCGATTAGCGAAGAAGAATACAGCTTCATCATTAACGAGCTCGTCCAGAAAAAAATTTAGCAATCTTTTAGATTTTGTTTGCAAATACAATAAAACTTCGGCATAATTCTGCTTCTCCTGTTGCGGGAGGCTAAAGTGGATCGCCGGTTTAGCTCAGTTGGTAGAGCAGCGCATTCGTAATGCGAAGGTCGGGAGTTCAAGTCTTCTAACCGGCACCATACTCAAACTCGTCATTTGACGAGTTTTTTTGTTTCTAGAGACGCTTTTCTGTGTTACGCTACACGCTTACTTCTTTCAGAGATCAATAACATGATTGACATAGACCACCTCTCACAGGCGTTTACAGCACCCGATGGCAAAACAGTTCATGCTGTAAAAGATGTGAGCCTACACATTAACAAGGGGGAAATTTTTGGAATTATCGGTCGCTCCGGTGCAGGCAAGTCGACTTTGGTGAGAACCATTAATTTTCTTAACAAACCGACCAAAGGTACGGTCAAAGTCAACGGACAGTGCTTAAACGAATTAAGCCCTGACAAGCTAAGAAACGTCCGATCAAAAATCGGCATGATTTTCCAGCACTTCAATTTACTGAGCTCTAGAACCGTCTTCGATAATATTGCGCTTCCGCTTGAATTACACAACGTTCCAAAAGATGAAATTGAAACGAAAGTCAATCATCTTATTGAACTAGTCGGATTATCGGAGCACAAAGATAAATACCCCCGACAGCTTTCTGGCGGTCAAAAGCAACGCGTCGGTATTGCCCGAGCGCTAGCCAATGATCCTATAGTTTTGCTCTCAGACGAAGCAACCAGTGCTCTCGATCCAGAAACAACACGTTCAACATTGGATCTGCTACTGAAAATCAATCAAACACTCGGTGTAACAATCGTTCTGATCACCCATGAAATGGAAGTGGTCAAGCAGATTTGCGATCGTGTAGTTGTCATGGACAAAGGCGAAATCGTTGAAAGCGGAACAGTGCTGGAGGTATTTCGCCATCCCCGTCACCCCACCACAAGAGCCATGTTGGCCGACGTTGTCGTCCATGATATGCCGAAAAGAATTTATGATACTGTCCGCAAGCGTATCGAAACCGCTTTAAACAACGGCCGATTTGCCAAATTATTGCGCTTAACCTTTGTTGGCTCAGAAGTAACGCTTCCCGTGTTATCCATCATCACACGTCGTTTTGAAATTGACTTCAACATTTTGCAGGGCCAAGTTGAAGAACTTAAAGGGACAAGTTTCGGTATGTTGACGATTTTGGCAGAAACGCCTAATCAAGACAATTATGAAGCTGCATTACGCTTCTTAAATGACAACCAAGTCGAATATGAAGAGGTGAATCTATGAATGCCGATATTGTTGCCCTCTTAGGCGAGGGCTTTATTGAAACCGTCATCATGGTGATCGGCAGTGGCATCCTCGGAAGCATAATTGGCATCCCGTTGGGTGTTTTGCTTCATGTGACAGATAAAGGCGGGTTAATGCCAAGGCTTGCTACAAATGCTGTGGTTGGAGTCATTGTCAACGCCATTCGTTCTACTCCTTTTATCATTTTGCTGGTCGCTATCTATCCTTTAACTCGTTTAATTGTCGGAACCACTATCGGCACGACAGCAACACTTGTCCCTTTAGTTATTGGCGTCGCACCGTTTATTGCTCGTTTGGTGGAAACGAGCCTCAGAGAGGTTGATCGAGGACTGATTGAAGCCGCCCAATCAATGGGAGCTACCAATATGCAAATCATTAACAAAGTGTTGATTCCCGAAGCCATGCCAGGCATTGTTGCCGGCGTAACAATCGCTATTGTTACTTTAGTTGGCTATTCAGCCATGGCCGGAGCTATCGGCGGCGGCGGTTTAGGCGACATCGGCATCCGTTACGGTCATAATCGTTATATGCCCGATGTCATGTGGACGGTCGTTTTAATTTTGGTTGTTTTCGTTCAGGTCATCCAAAGTTTCGGAGACTGGTGCGTTAGAAAAGTCTCTAAACGTTAATTAAAAAGGTGCCGGCAAAGTCACTCTGACTGACTCACTCCGGCACCTCATTTTTTGCTTGCTCTGTTTTACTTTGCTTCTTTTGTCTTTTCCTTATCTCGAATTTCAATTTCCTTACCTGTTGCCATTTCAACAAGCTGAGTCAAACGATCCTCTACCTCTCCAACACTTGCAGAAAGTGAATTAACCGTATCTTGAGCACTTTCATCAACTGCCGCTTGCAAGCCGTTCACTGCCGCCATGATAGAAGCGTGACGTGATGCACTTTGATTTTGCAACTCAAGCATTTGCTTTTGCATTTCATTTTTTAATTCTGTAAACCGAGATTGCTCTGCTTTTTGTGCTAGCTCTCTTGCTTGCTGCAACTGTTTATTCACACGGCGCAATTCCATAGACAAGGCGGCCTGCTGAACAAAACCGTAAACCAAACAAATCAAAATAACCAGGCCCGGTCCTAAAAGCAAAATCAAGCCAAGCGGTGCCTGAATTTCAGTCCATAGAAGATTGACATTAACATCGGCCATCACGCCTTGCCAATTGACGATCAAGAAAACAGTACACAGAACAAAAAGCAGCAACAGAAAAACACTTCTCAAATGCATGATAAATTCCGAAAGAAGTTGGTTAATTGTTTAACTGTAACACGGGCCAAGCATTGAGGCGACGAATTTTTGAAAAAGAGTTTTTCTATTCTGTTGCAAAAAGGCTAAGATGAGACAGTTGTCTATAAGGAGTAAATCTTATGCGTCACGATTCCAGATTCCCACATTTACACATCGTCGATCACCCTTTGATTCAACACAAACTCAGCATTATGCGTGATAAAAATACCTGCACGAAAGACTTTCGCGCTCTGCTCCGTGAAATTGCTCTCTTAATGGGTTATGAAGTAACTCGCAATCTACCGCTGACTACGCATAGTATTGAAACCCCGCTCTGTCGCTTTGATGCACCGGTTTTAGCTGATAAAAAACCAGTGATCGTTCCGATTCTTCGCGCCGGCCTCGGAATGGCTGACGGTTTTTTGGAATTAATGCCTTCGGCTCGTGTCGGTCACATCGGTATGTACCGAGATGAAAATAAACGCCCAGTTGAGTATCTCGTAAAGCTGCCTGACCTAGAGGGTCGGACTTTTTTCTTAGTTGATCCCATGTTAGCAACCGGGTACTCCGCTGCGCACGGCGTAGATGTCCTGAAAAAGAGAGGAGTCAGCGGTAAAGACATCATTTTCATGTCGTTGTTGTGTGCTCCTGAAGGTGTGGAAACCTTCCAAAAACTTCATCCTGACGTCGAGGTATACACGGCTAGCCTAGATGATCATTTGAATGAAAAGGCGTACATCGTACCTGGATTAGGCGATGCCGGTGACCGTTTGTACGGCACTTTATAATCAAACAATAAAAGCAAGGGTTAACCCTAATATTTTTTAACTTTTAACCCCTCAAACCCTTCACGGTTAAGGGTTAACCCTAATTAAATCCTTAAATAAACTTAAATTAATCTGAAAAAACCTCAAAACATATGACATAACTCAAACCTTTTTACAAAAAAATGGAGGATGATACGCATGTCGGAACGCAGGAGCGTTCTGTCTGTTTGTTTTTTTATAAAAAGTCATCAAAGCGCTTGGACCGCGTTTTGAGTTTTTAGGACATAACTTCTTAATAAAAGGTTAACTCTCATCATGTCGATGTATACCTCTGATCAAGAAAAATATTCCAACACCCCGACGTCTGAAGAAGTCATCGCCGGTGTGGAATTACGCAATGCCAAGCGTAAGAGCAGATGGCCGGCTTACTGCGACGTTGCCCAGTCTGTGACGGGCTTGTTGCTCGGTATCTTCTTGTTCTGCCACATGGCTTTCACGAGCTCCATTCAATTGGGCAAGGACGTGTTCTGGAACTTAGTGGCCTTCTCCGGCGGCTATATTTTCGACGGTGAAGAACATGCCTGGATGCACGTTGCCTTAATCGGCGCTATCACCCTCTTGGTGATCATCCACGCTTTGATGGCTTTGCGTCGTTTCCCGACGAGCTATCGTATGTTCCACAACATCAAGAGCCAATATCAATTCATCGCTCACCGCGACACCACCCTCTGGATTGTTCAGATCGTTACCGCTGTGATTTTGACCGGTATGGTCTTCCCGCACGTTACCCCGATGATCCTTGATCCGGAAGCTATTGGCCCGAACTTCTCCTCTGTTCACACCTATCATAACGGTTTGCTCTGGACGTTCGTCTTCTTGGTGGCCACTGAATTGCACGGCATGATCGGCTTGTATCGCTTGGCTGTTAAGTGGGACGTTCTCGCCGGTAATCGTGAAGCCCTCCGTAAGATCATGTACTGCGTAGTCGTTTTGATGATCGCTTGCGGTTCTATGACTATGTGGACGTACTACAGCAACGGTAAGGCCCTTGTTGAAAGCGGTGAACCGATTGTCAAGTACGAACCGGTTAACAACTGGTGGAAGTAATATTCAGTTGACATAACTGATTAATACTTAACGCGGCTTTCGGGCCGCGTTTTTTTTTGTGCTTTTTTTATCCCTGGGATACACTCTCTTAGATATACGACTCTTTAGGGATTCAATATGCGTCTTACACTTTTTGCAGCAACTGTAATCTCTGCCATTGTATTAACTGGTTGCATGGCTCATTCAGTGTCCCCTCAAGCTCAAAAGGTTGTGATTGTTCAGAGTCTTCCGACTCAATTTCAATGCACTTACCAGGGAGAGGTTGTCGGATCTCAGGGTAATTGGCTCACAGGCGGTTGGACGACTAACAGAAATTTAGCGCTCGGCGCCAGAAATGATTTGCGAAATGAAGCAGCAAAGCTTGGTGCCAATGTTGTGGTTATTACCGAAACGATCAACTCAACCGACGATGAGAACTCTTTGGAAAATATCACTCACGTCGGACGCGCCTATATTTGCCGCTAAATAGTGACCCCGCGGTCACGGGCCCATAAAGCTGCTTGAGTACGTGAGGCGAATCCCATTTTTTTCAGGATATGCTTCACGTGCACTTTAACGGTTCCGAGCTGTATGGATAAATATTCCCCTGTTTGCTGATTGCTCATTCCGATAGAAAGACATTTCAGGACGTCTTTTTCACGGCTTGTCAGGCAGTTTAAATCACGATCCACTTCTCCGGTGTCATCTCTGAAAGCGCGAGTTAAAGCCGCCATTAGCCGATTGCTGACAACAACTTTTCCACTGCAGACTCTTTTTACTTGAGATAACAGTTCCGGGACCTCAATCAACTTAGATAAATAACCTTCGGCTTGAAGCTGGACCGTGGCCATCAGCTCCTCACTGTCATCGCGATCGGTCATCATCACGACGCGAGCCGGTCGATGCAGACTTTTTGCGTAACGCAAAAGTTCGATTGCAGCCCCTTTTTTCATGTGCATGTCCACAATGACAAGATCGGGCTGAAGTCTGTCAATATAAAACATCCCCAACAGCTTGTCTCCGGTTTCAGCTACGTTGCCGAAGTCGCTGTCATCGTGAAGCAGTTTGGCAAGAGCCTCCCTGAATAAAGGTGAGGCATCCACAATCACTACACTGCTTTTCTTACTGCTTTCTTCAGTTTGAATCATGACGTTGCGGCGTGCCGCTTACACGGCACGCCATCGGTTCATTAGGTTTATTGACCATCAAAGTGAGAGACGGCTGCCCACAAAATATCCGTTCCCTGCATAAAATCTTCCATCTTCATGGCTTCATGAGGATTGTGCGATCCCAACTGATTGGCCACAAAAATCATAGCAACAGGGATACCGTTGTTGCCTAAAACAGCTGAATCATGACCGGCTCCTGATGCCAAACGCATACAGGGAACATTTTCGGCTTTAGCGCTGGCTTGCAAATGTTCACTCAACTTAGCATCAACACCTGAAGGGGCAGTGAGTAACGCCTGATCGTATTCAATTTTCACGCCGCGCTCTTCGGCTACTTCTTCACCGTATTTTTTCATTAATTCGTGGAATTGCTGAGCAGTTTCAGCACTTAAACTGCGGATATCCACAGAGAAGATCACTTCACCGGGAATAACAGAGATGGCTGCGCTTGAAGCCATTTTCAAAACGCCCACCGTAAAAACAAGATCCTTGCCTTGAATAAGCCAGCGGTCCCATGCACGGTCAACCCTTTGAATCCAATCGGTAAAGGCCATCAGCGCATCGTGACGATAGGGTTTATCAGTGGCGCCCGAATGGGCCGCCTCACCCAAAATACGTACAGCCTTATGGCGGATATTGCCTCGAATTCCGGTCACAATACCTGCGCGGGCTTCTTTTTGAGCATCAAGTGTCGGTCCTTGTTCAATATGAAGTTCAACAAAAGCTGCAATACGATCGGTATCGATCAACGGTTTGCCGCCTGAAACGGCATCGGTATCAATCCCGCAGGACTGCATAGCTTGAGCTAAAGTGCAGGAACCGTCACGAATCTTTAAAGCCAAATCCTTTTGAGTCAATTTACCCAACATGCCGAGCGAGCCCATGTAGGCCTTGCCGAAAAAGGAACTTTCCTCGCCGCGCATCATCAGCACGGTGTAGTCACGTGCGGGCTGATAATTTTGTTCACGCATCCACCAAGCAACAGTCAGCGCTGCCGTAACTCCGGCAAGACCGTCGTAGTTACCGCCCTGAGGAACGCTGTCAACATGGGAGCCGGCGACAAATGCAGGCAAGGTACGATCTTTACCGGGCAAAGTCATCCAAACATTGCCGGCACGATCCGAAACGATTTCCAAATTCAATTTTTCGCCGATTTTTTTTAGATACTCAAGCACCTCGGTTTCTTTAGCCGAGAAGGCCTGACGCGTTACGCCCTGAACGTCTTTGCTCATTTCGCGGATATCATCAAAAATTTGCTTGGCAAATTCCAACCCTTTTTGCTGTAACTCTGACATCATTTGTCTCCGAGAAATTAATAAACAGTCCCATTTTAGGGATATTCTTACCGAAAAGAGAAGCTTAACTCTGTATTAAATACTTTTAAATCAGAGTGTTGCTCACTTTTGCTCGCCAAGGCGTTCTGCTTTTTTGTTTTGAATCAAAGAACACCCGAAATTTACAAACTTCTTTTGTTTAGACCACTCGTTACAGGGATTCCCCTATGGTCAAAGTTTGTCAAAGTGTAGGATACTTAACGCAGTGAGAAAACCGCCGTCAAGAGCGGCAATTTCTCGTGTTTTTAACCTTTTACAGGGAATTTCTCATGTCGTTGCTTGAATGGTTGGCAATTGCCGTTACGATTTTGACGGTGTATGCCTTGATCAAACGATTGGAAACGCGTCTCGTGCTCTTTACAGCCGGTTTCGTGCTCTGCTTGGTATCCATGGATCCGATGAGTGCGTTGAATTCGTTTGCTAAGTCCATGACCAATAACTCCTTGGTGATGGCAATCTGCTCTTCGATGGGTTTCGCTTTCATTGCTAACTACACCGAATGTGACCGCAGTCTTGTTCACTACTTGGCCGCTCCGATCCGTGGTTTGGGCGTCTTCCTGATCCCGATCTGCACGGCAGTGACCTTCTTCATTAACATTGCTATTCCGTCTGCTGCAGGTTGTGCTGCTGCCGTGGGTTCTACGTTGATTCCGGTGATGTTGCGTGCCGGTATCAAACCCGCCGCTGCCGCTGCTGCCGTGATGGGTGGTACGATCGGTTCTTACCTCTCTCCGGGTACGTCTCACAACCCGTTCGTTGCTGAAATGGCCGGCATCGACGTGATGGACTTCATTGCTTATCACGCCTTCTGGTCTATCCTCTGCGGCGCCATCGTTGTGGTCGGCTTGCTCGTCGTCTGCATGGTTTTAGGTGACCATAAGGGCGAAAAGGTTGAAACCGAAGCGAAGAAGGACGACAAGCCCTTTAAGCCCAATGCCCTTAAGGCTATCATGCCGCTCGTTCCGATCACGATCCTCGTTGTCGGTAACGTTTGGGTTCCCGCTATCAAGATGGGTGTGGCTCAAGCCATGGTCTTGGGTGCCGTTATCACGCTGCTGCTCTCCTTTGCTACTGACCGTACGGATCCGCAGGAATTCTCCAAGCGCTTCTTCAACGGTATGGGCAAGGGTTATGCTGATGTGATGGGTATCATCATTGCCGCTGGTGTGTTTGCCGCCGGTTTGCGCGCTACCGGTTTGATCGACACGTTCGTTGACGTTCTGAAGCACTCCAATGATATCGCTCGCTGGGGTGGCTCTCTCGGTCCGTGGATCATGGGTACGATCACGGGTTCCGGCGACGCCGCTACGATGGCCTTCAACGAAGCTGTCACGCCGCATGCTCCTGAATTCGGTATGGAAATCAAGTCCTTGGGTGCCTTGGCCTTCTTGACCGGTGCCTTGGGTCGTACGATGAGCCCGATTGCCGGTGCTATGGTTGTGGTTTCCGGTATCGCTATGGCTAACCCGATGGACGTCGCTAAGCGCACGGCTCTGCCCTGCACGATCTGCGTGTTCGTCCTGGCTTTGTTCATGGTCTAGTCTCATCAGACACAGAACTTAACCAAACTCAAAAGAGGGGAAGATTAATGCTTCCCCTCTTTTTTTCAGGACTACAATTTTCGTGAGGAAGAGGATTTCCTCTCGAAATTTATGATTTTGGTTTGGAGAAACGAATCATGACTCAATGTGCTTACCATGATCAACTGATCAGCATTCGACGTGAATTGCACCAATTCCCGGAAGAAGGCTGGACGGAATTCTGTACAACGGCTTTTATTGTTAAGCATCTTCGTGAATTGGGCTACGAAGTGCTGATGGGTGAAAAGGTCGTATCCCGCAAGGATTGCCTGGGACGCGATCCGAAATTAGTTGCTCAAGCCATTGAAACTGCAAAGTCGCGTGGCGTAGAACAGTCTCTGTTGGATGAGATGCAGGAATTAACCGGTTGTGTAGCCGTCCTTGATACGGGTCGTGCCGGTCCCACTGTTGCCCTGCGTTTTGATATCGACTGCAATAATGTCCAGGAAAATCCCTCGCCGGAACATCGTGCAAGCAAAGAAGGCTGGGCATCTAAGCGCGCCGGTTTAATGCATGCCTGCGGCCACGACTCTCACATTTCTACCGGTTTGGCTATTGCTCGCTGGGCAATGGAACACAAGGACCAATTAAACGGTAAATTAAAGATTGTCTTCCAACCGGCCGAAGAAGGCGTGCGCGGTGCAGCGGCGGTGGCCGCGAGCGGCATTGTGGACGATTGTGATTACTTCCTCTCGAGCCATATTGCCATGATGGCTAAGTCCGGAGAAATCATCACAAGCCCAGTAGGCTTCCTTTGCACAACAAAATACGACATCTCCTTTAAGGGCCGTCCCGCTCACGCTGGTATTGAACCCAATGCTGGACGTAACGCCTTGGCTGCTGCCTGCCACTGTGTCACACAGCTCTTGGGTATCCCGCGTCACGGCGCCGGCATGACACGAGTTAATGTCGGTAAGATCACCGCCGGTGAAGGCCGCAATGTTATCCCTGTAAACGCAAAACTTGTCATGGAAGTCCGCGGAGAAACCGGAGAAATCAATCAATTCATGGCAAGTGAAACGGAAAATATTGTCGAAGGCGTTGCAAAGAGCTTCTCTGTTGAATACCACATCGAAAAGATGGGCGAAGCGGTTGATCTTTTCAACGACAAAGAATTGGTCGATATGCTCGATGATGTCTGCGCCCATACCGATGGAGTGAAGAAGGTGTTGCACGAAGTCAATTTCGGCGGCTCGGAAGACGCTACGATCCTCGCGCGTCGTGTCCAGGCCCACGGCGGTAAAGCCGCTTACTTTGTGTTAGGTTCTGATCGCACGGGCGGACATCATACTTCTGACTTTGATATCGATGAAAGTTCTTTGGACATCGGTGTCAATATTTACTCTGAAATGCTCACTCGCCTGATGAAGTAACGCTGTCTTTTAGCTGACGCGCCCGTAAAGATTTAACAGTCTTTACGGGCTTTTTTCAATTTGGCATCAAGCTTTTTTAAGTCGATAATAAAAATGTCGCAGATGATCAAGGAGCAGAGATGGTTGACTGTATTAAGGTTCGCGGAGCCCGAGTACACAATCTGAAAAATATTGATGTCGATATCCCGCTCAACAATATTGTCGGCATTGCCGGTGTCTCCGGATCCGGAAAATCCTCTCTTGCTCTCGGAGTGTTATACGCCGAAGGCTCCAGACGCTACCTTGAGTCGCTATCGACCTATACGCGTCGCCGTATGACACAGGCGTCAAAAGCCCAAGTTGATGAAGTACTCTATGTCCCGGCTGCCCTCGCTTTGCACCAAAGACCTTCCGTTCCGGGTATTCGCAGTACATTCGGCACCGGTACGGAGCTTCTCAACAGTCTTCGATTGATGTTCTCACGATTGGCCTCTCATCGCTGCCCGAACGGTCACTACGTTGAGCCGTCTCTGGCAGTTGCTGCCGGCGAAAAACTGCACTGTCCGATCTGCGGAGTCGATTTTTTTGCCCCATCGGCAGAAGAGCTTGCCTTTAACAGCTTAGGAGCATGCCGCTTTTGTTCAGGCACCGGCATGATTCAAACCGTTGATCGTACAACACTCGTACCTGACGATTCACTCACAATTGATCAGGGCGCAGTTGCTCCATGGAATTCATTGATGTGGTCTTTGATGACTGATGTATGCCGTGCAATGGGTGTAAGAACTGACATCGCTTTCAAAGACTTAACCGAAAAAGAAAAAGACATCGTCTTTAATGGTCCTGCCATTAAAAAACATATTCTTTATCGGGCAAAAAACTCTGAACAAACTGCAGAATTGGATTTCACCTACTACAACGCCGTTTATACCGTTGAAAATGCCCTCGCCAAAGTCAAAGACGAAAAAGGCATGAAGCGGGTTGAGAAATTTCTCAAGCAAGAAGTCTGTCCTCATTGCCACGGCTCCCGCTTAAATGATGCGGCCAGGATACCGAAGCTTAAAGGTATTTCATTGGATGAAGCAACCCACATGACTTTGGGAGAGCTCAATACTTGGGTTGACACTGTCCCCTCTTCTTTACCCGATTCCATGCGCCCCATGGCCCAAAGTATCGTTGACTCTTTTAAAGCGACCGCCAAACGTTTGCTTGATTTGGGATTGGGCTACCTGAGTTTGGATCGCGCCTCTTCTACGCTCTCAACCGGTGAACGTCAGAGAATGCAATTAGCCCGTGCAGTGCGCAATCGTACCACCGGTGTACTCTACGTTTTGGACGAACCCTCAATCGGTTTACACCCCCATAATGTTGAGGGACTGATCGGTTTAATGCATGACTTATTGAGTGACGGAAATTCCGTAGTTCTGGTTGACCACGATACTCAAATTTTGTCTGCCTCTGATTGGCTGATTGAATTAGGACCGGTCGCCGGAGCGCAAGGAGGACGAATCATCGCTCAAGGCACCGTAGAAGCATTATCAAAAAATCCTCAGTCACAAATCGGCCCTTATTTTGTAAATAAAACCGTTGGATCATCCCGAAATGCAACCCCTCGAGACAAACTTTTTGAATTCGGTTGCATCCATTTATCAACAGATAGCGTTCACACGGTTAAACCGCTTCATGTTCAAATTCCAAAGGGAAAGTTAACGGTTGTGACAGGCGTTTCAGGCTCAGGAAAAACCACATTGATCCTTGAGAGCCTAGTGCCGGCTTTAAATGCTTTAATTAAAAAAGAAAAACTTCCGTCACACATCAAATCCATTAAGGCTGACGGAATCACAGAAGTGAAATTAATTGATGCTTCGCCCATCGGCATCAATATACGCTCAACGGTTGCCACTTACGCCAACATCCATGATGAACTGAGAAAAGCATTTGCCAAAATGCCAAGGGCCCTGGAAAAAGACTTTAAGGCCGCAGATTTTTCGTACAACACCGGCAAATTACGCTGCCCGCTTTGTGACGGAACCGGTGTGATCAGCCTGGATGTACAGTTTCTGCCCGATGTCAACATTACCTGTCCGCAATGTAATGGGACACGTTACGCCGAAGAGGCAAAAAACATTTTTGATAAGACAGTTTTTGCCGGCAAAAGCCTTCCGGATTTAATGACCATGGATGTTGAGGAAGTTTTAAAAGTTACGGACAACAAAAAGCTTATCGCTCAAAGACTGGAAACTTTGAAAAAGCTGGGACTGGGGTATTTAACACTCGGTGAACAGACTCCGGAATTATCCGGCGGCGAAGCTCAGCGGCTAAAACTCGCAAGCGAAATGGGAAAAGCCCAAAGTCAGAGTATTTTTATTTTTGATGAACCTACCATCGGCCTACACCCTCTGGACATCGATGTTTTACTCAAAGTTTTCGATGAATTAATTCAAAACCAAGCGACTGTCATTGTCATTGAGCATGACCTGGATATTATCCGAAACGCAGACTACATCATTGATATGGGACCCGGAGGAGGTGAGATGGGCGGAACGGTTGTTGCAGCAGGCACTCCGGCTGAGATTCGGGCCTGCCCGGAAAGCCTCACCGGGCGCTACCTGTGAGAAATCTTTCAGTACAGAAGACAAAGGCGACCTTGACGAGTAAAATGTTTGGGTTATACATCTGCTTGCCTAAAGCGCAAGCTTTTACCTGATTGATTGTTTTTGAAAGGAAATTTCCCATGTCCGGACACTCTAAGTGGGCCAATATTCAACACCGTAAAGGTCGTCAAGACGCCAAGCGTTCCAACTTGTGGACAAAGCTTGTTCGCGAAATCATGGTTGCCGCTCGCAACGGCGCTGATCCTGACAGCAACTCCCGTCTGCGTCTTGCTCTGCTTAAAGCCCGCGCCGGTAATGTGCCGAAAGATACGATTAAAAACGCCATTCTGAAGGGTTCCGGCCAACTCGAAGGCGTGAAATTCGAAGAAGCCCGCTACGAAGGCTACGGTGTGGGCGGCGCTGCTTTGATTATTGATGCTGCAACCGATAACCGCACGCGTACAGTGGCCGATGTGCGTCATATTCTGAGCAAAAACGGCGGCAATCTCGGTGCCGAAGGCTCTGTTTCCTTCATGTTTAAGCACTGCGGTCAATTCCTCTTTGCTCCGGGTACTGCAACCGAAGATGACGTAATGACCGTCGCACTTGATGCCGGTGCCGATGATGTAATCGTTGATGACGAAGGCGGCATTGAAGTAATTTGCGATCCGCAAGCCTTTGAAGCGGTTAACGACGCTTTTGAAAAGGCGGGCATGAAGCCTGAAATGGCCGAAGTGACCATGAAAGCCTTAAACGAAACGTCTTTGAGCGGTGAAGATGCTGAACGTATGCAACGCCTGATTGATGCGCTTGAAGATTTGGACGACGTCCAACAAGTGTACACGACCGCCGTTTTTGAAGACTAACACTTCCTTTCCGGAGGGCCCCTCATGAATATTCTTGTTATTGGCAGCGGTGGTCGCGAACATGCGATCGCCTGGCGTCTGGCTCAAGACAGCCGCGTAAAAACTGTTTACGTTGCCCCCGGCAATGCCGGTACGGCATTAACGCCGAAACTCGTCAATGTTGCTGAGTCTGACATTAACCGTCTTGCAGACTTTGCACAAAACAATGACATTTACTTCACTGTGGTGGGCCCTGAAGCTCCCCTGGCGGCCGGAATCGTAGATTTATTCCGCGCACGCGGTCTTAAGATTTTCGGACCGACAAAAGCTGCCGCACAACTAGAAAGTTCCAAAGACTTTGCTAAGGCTTTCATGAAGCACCATGGTGTGCCGACTGCTGACTATGAAACCTTCACCGATGCGGCTGCCGCGCACGCCTATGTTGATAAAAAAGGTGCACCTATTGTTATTAAAGCTGACGGTTTGGCCGCCGGCAAAGGTGTGGTTGTCGCAATGAGCCTTCAGGAGGCCCACGAAGCCATTGATAGCATGCTTGAAGGGCATGCTTTCGGGCAGGCCGGTGCACGGGTAGTCATTGAAGACTTCTTAAAGGGTGAAGAAGCAAGCTTTATCGTGATGGTTGACGGTGAGCATGTTTTACCGCTTGCTTCGAGCCAGGATCACAAACGCCTGCTCGATCATGATATGGGTCCGAACACCGGAGGGATGGGGGCTTACTCACCGGCTCCGATCGTGACGCCCGCCATTCATGATCAGGTCATGAAGGAAATTATCTACCCCACGGTTCAAGGCATGGCCGCTGACGGCATCCCCTTTACCGGCTTTCTTTATGCTGGATTGATGATCGATCGGGACAGCCAGGGGCAAAGTATCGTTAAAACGCTTGAATTTAACTGCCGAATGGGTGATCCAGAAACACAACCCATTATGAGCCGCTTGAGTTCTTCACTTGTAGATTTAATAGCTGCAGCAATCGACGGAAAGCTTGACACAGTTAAAGCTACTTGGGACTCACGGGTTGCGCTCGGTGTGGTCTGCGCTGCCAAAGGCTATCCTCAAAAACCTGAAAAAGGCGCTCAGATTACAATGCTGCCGTCCGACTCTGACAAACTTCACGTCTTTCATGCCGGCACTAAGGCCATGGATGGAAAGACCGTAGTTTCAGGCGGTCGTGTTTTGTGCGTTGTCGGATTAGGCGAAACTGTTAAAGATGCGGCTCAGACTGCCTATGAAGGGGTTGAAAAAGTTCACTTCGATGGGATGCAATATCGCTCCGATATCGGTTTTAGGGCTATGAAATAATGCTTGGGAGCGGAAAGGATGTTCTCTCTTTTCCGCTTTTTTTATGCGATACGGTTTTTTCGGCGGCACTTTCAATCCAGTACACCTCGGACATTTGGCGCTTGCTAAGCAAGCGCTTCAGTCGCTCAAACTTGATCATCTTTGGTGGCTACCTGCCAACCCTTGGCAAAAAAGTGCTTGTGACTTAATGCCTGAGGCTGATCGATTGCAGATGCTTGAGCTCACTTTAGCCAATGAACCCCAGATGTCCGTGGATACTCGGGAGTTGAGGAGAACGGGCCTTTCTTATTCTATTGACACCGTTCGTGAGCTTGCACAATCCTTCAGCCATGATGATCGCTATTACCTAATCGGTGCCGATCAGTGGGAAAACTTTCATACTTGGAAAGATTGGCAGGAGATTTTTAATTATGTCCGTCTTGTGGTTTTTAGCCGCAACGGCGAGTTCAGAAAAACTAGCCCTGAAGTAAGCGGCTTTATTAAGAAACAACAAATCGATGTAAAGTTTCTTCCTATGCCCGCCTTAGATGTTCACTCTCGGCGAATCAGACAATTTTTGTCAGAAGGACAGTTAGATGCTGAAGAATTAAAAAGCATGCTCTCTAAAAAAGTCTTATCTTTCCTGCAGTCAAAAGCAGCATCAAAAGCCTGATACAATTTCTTTTATAAGATTAAACCTCTAGAGAAAAAACTTATGGATATTCGTAAATTACAGCGCGTAATTGTCGATGCGCTTGAAGATGTCAAAGCGCAAGACATCGTGGTGTACAACACAAAACATCTGACTTCTGAGTTTGAGCGTGTCATCATTGCTACGGGTTCATCTAACCGTCAAACTCGAGCCTTAGGCTACAACGTCAGCCATGAAGTCAAAGAGGCCGGCGGTGAAGTGCTTGGTATGGAAGGAACTGACACCGGTGAATGGGTTTTAGTTGACTGTGGCCAGGCTATCGTTCATATCCTCCAACCTGCTATGCGCGAGTACTACAACCTTGAGGAAGTCTGGGGCGGAAAGAAGGTTCACCTTAAACTGAGCTCTGAAAAGAAAGAAGCCGAAGAACCTAAACCCACAACTCGACGCCGGCAGATTGTTCGTGCCAAAACGATTAAAATCGTCGAAGATTAACTTAACTTTCTATTAGCCGCAGGCTGCCCTATGCAGCCTGCGCTTTTTCACCCTTATGAAAATCACCATTGTTGCTGTTGGCCTGCGCCAACCTGCTTGGGCTGACAGTGCTGTCAGCGACTATCTCGGTCGTTTTCCAAAAGATTGGAGCGTCACGGTAAAAGCGGTCAAACCTGAGCAGAGAGCAGGACAAAGCACGGCCAATATCATGCGTATTGAAGCTGAACGCATTCGCGCAGCCATCCCGCATAACAGCCTCATCATCGCAATGGATGAGCGCGGCAAGGATTTAAACACAATGGACTTTGCCAAAAAGATTCAAACATGGCGCAACGCGGGTGAATCGTTGTGTTTTCTTATTGGTGGCGCTGACGGTCTGGATCCGGAACTCAAAGCCCAGGCTCAGATGCTTTTGAGACTATCCTCGATGACGCTGCCGCATGCCATGGCACGAGTTCTGTTAGCCGAGCAAATCTACAGGGCTTTCAGTATTCTTACCAATCACCCCTATCATCGCGCATAACTTATGACTGACGCACTTTCTTTATATCTCGCTTCAAAAAGTCCTAGACGCAAAGCCATATTGGAACAATTGGGTTTCAGCCCCATTGTCATAGCCAGTCACGCTCACACTCTGGGTCACTTTCAAGGTGATGAGGAACCGCTTGTCAATGAAACGCCACAAGATTACGTCGAACGTATTGCCAAAGAAAAAATCCTAGAAGCTTTTGAAAAAATCGAGCGCGACTCTCTTCGTTCTCTTCCTGTTTTATCGGCTGATACGACTGTGATCTGTGACAATCAAATACTAGGCAAACCGCGAGATGAAAATGAAGCAAAAAGTTTTTTAAGACTACTTTCTGGCTGCAGCCACGAGGTTCGGACCGCCGTTTGCGTTGGTATGAATAAAGGTGACTGGCAAATGCGGCTTAGTGTCTCCGAAGTGCATTTCAAAAAGCTTACTGAAGAAGAAATTAACGCTTACGTTCGAATTGCCCAACCCTATGACAAAGCTGGCGGTTACGGCATCCAAGGTTTGGCGAGCGCTTTTATTTCTGAGATTCGCGGCTCTTACAGCGGCATCATGGGTCTGCCTATTTACGAAACCTGTGCCTTGCTCAAACACTACGGATTAGATCTCTTTGACAATAAAGTTCGCTAAAATAGGTCAATTAACCTGAGAGGCTCTCCATGTTAGATCAAAAAGCCGGACGTTTATTTCTAGTGACCGCGCCTTCTGGTGCGGGTAAGTCTTCGTTGGTTGCCGCTCTTTTAAAAGCTGATCCAACGGTTCATTTGTCTATTTCACACACCACACGCGCTCCCCGCCCGGGAGAGCTGGACGGTCGTGAGTACCATTTCGTGACGATTGAGCAATTTGAAGCGCTCAAAGAAAATAATGCCTTTTTGGAATGGGCCTACGTCCATGGCAACTACTACGGCACTTCTAAACAATGGATCGCTCAAGAGCTTGAAAAAGGTCATGATGTCTTGCTTGAAATTGATTGGCAAGGGGCACTTCAGGTTAAGAGACTTTTCCCGGATGTTGTCGGAATTTTTATTCTTCCGCCTTCGGTTGATGCGCTTCGTCACCGTTTGAATAAGAGAGGAACAGACTCCGATGAGGTGATTGCTCGCCGTTTGGCCGGTGCAGGAGCTGAAATGGTGCATGCGGGAGAGTTTGACTACGTTATAATTAACGATGATTTCGATCGCGCTACAGGTGACTTAATCTCTATTGTGCGTGCATCTCGTCTGAGTTTTAAAACTCAGGCTGTCCGCGAACGTGAAACGTTCAAACATTTAGGCATTCCGCTTTTGTAAAAAGCGAAATGTTTTAATTTTAATTTTTTTGAATTGATAAAAACGCAATATGGCTCGTGTAACTGTTGAAGATTGCTTGAAAAAGATTCATAACCGTTTTGAATTGGTGTTGGCAGCCGCTCAGCGCGCCCGCCAATTATCCTCCGGTGCTGTTGCTCGCATAGATGCCAAAGATAAACCCACGGTTTTGGCATTGCGTGAAATTGCTGCCGGTGAAATCACTCGGGATGAAATGTTCAAGCGCATCTCTTAAGGCAATAGAAAAAGCGAAGTGATGGTTTGTCTCCTGCTTCGCTTTTTTGTTTTTTTAACTTCTGCTTGCCAATTAAAAATAGGAATTCCTATTGCGGGCAGAGGCGAGTTAACAATAAGGGGCTTGTATGGTACCCAGATATTTTCCGACCGGCTCAACCGACATTCTCGCCTCGATTCGTCAGTCTGTTCTGAAAAACGAGTCGAAACCAGTGCCACCGCCCGCACCTAAAGAAGATCAAACTGAGCTGCCGCTCATGACCCCGCCTAAAAAAGCGGGCATTGCCACAGCCGCTTCGCTGATTGATACCTGCTCCAAATACATGAGCGCGGCTGACATTGAAAGAATCAAAGAAGCCTATCGATATGCCGATGACGCTCATTTAGGTCAATTTCGCAAGTCCGGTGAACCTTATATTACTCATCCCATTGCAGTTGCCAGTATCTTAGCTGAGTGGCATTTGGGCTGTGCCGCCATTCAGGCCGGCCTTATGCATGATGTCCTTGAGGACACGGGGCACTCCAAAAATGAAATGGCTAAAAAGTTCGGCACGGTCACTGCAGAGATTGTGGATGGCGTCTCTAAGCTTGACAAACTGAAGTTTTCTTCAAATGAAATTGCTCAAGCCGAAAGTTTCAAAAAAATGCTTTTAGCAATGAGCAAAGACGTTCGCGTCATCCTTGTTAAACTCGCCGACCGCCTTCACAATTTGAGAACATTAGGAGTGATGCGCCCGGAAAAACGACGCCGCATTGCCAAAGAAACGCTCGATATTTACGTTCCGATGGCTCATCATCTGGGGATTAATCACGCTTTTCGAGAACTGCAGGATCTGTGTCTGCAAAACTACTATCCTCGACGCTACGAAGTTCTATACAAAGAACTCGTCGCTGCACGCATTAATCGTCGTCCAGCACTAGAAGAAATATTAAATGACACCAAGCGCATGCTTGAACGCGCCAATATTAAGGGGCGCGTTTTAGGCCGAGAAAAGACCTGCTACGGTATTTACAATCAAATGCGCATCAAAAAACTTTCTTTTTCAGAAGTTTTTGATATTTACGGCTTTCGCGTAATCGTCACAACAAGAGAAGACTGTTACAGGACTTTAGGAGCCCTGCATATGATGTATAAGCCCGTACAGTCGCGTTTTAAAGACTTTATTGCCATTCCAAAGAGTAACGGCTATCAAGGATTACATACCACGGTAATCGGACCACAAGGTACTCCGGTGGAATTTCAGATCCGCACGGAAAAAATGAACGATATAGCCGAGCAGGGCATTCTCACGCACTGGCTTAACCGCGGCAGTGAAAGTGATATTCAAACACTCACTCATGCATGGCTGCAGTCGCTTCTTGACTTACAGCAAAAGTCATCTGACACCAGCGAATTTTACGAAAACATCAAAGCAGATCTCTTCCCTGACCGTATTTATGTCTTTACTCCTAAAGGCAAAATCATTTCCATGCCTCAAGACAGTACACCAATTGATTTTGCCTACCAAATTCACTCAGATGTCGGCAATCATGTTCGTGAATGCCGAATTAACGGTCAAGTAAGCGATATTGATACTAAGCTCTCAAACGGGGATATGGTGGAAATTTCCACAAGCTCACTTTCCCACCCTGATCCTCGATGGCTGAATTTTGTTCGTAGCGGCAAGGCCCGTGCTGAGGTTCGCCAATATTTGCGTTCTCTGGACTTTGACTCTGCTGTAAAAATCGGTCGCCGAGTCTTAGAAGAAGAGGCTCAGAAAGCGCAGATTTCTCTTGACGACACGACCGATGAAGTCTGGAATACTGTTGAAAAAGAACTCAGTGTGGACTCTCGAGCTTCTTTGTATTCACTCGTTGGTTCCGGGAAGGCTAGTTTCGTTGTGGTACTGCACCGGCTTCAGAGCTTAACGGCAGAGCAACAAAAGCCTGAACGTGAAGATGGTGATATTGAAGTTGTCGTAAACGGCAAGCATCATGCAGCCCAAATAGCTCGTTGCTGTCACCCGGTATGGGGAGACGACATTTGCGTCTTTGAACGCGCCGGTCACGGCATCACGGTACACCGCGCCTCTTGTGTACATGCTCAGCAAGGCCAAAACAATAATGCTGAACGTTGGGAAAAGGCTCAATGGGCAGAAAGCAACAATCATCGCTTTACTGTGCCGATCGACATTAAAGTCAACGACATTCGACCTGCTATTTTACAAGCCACTCAGGCCGTTGCTAAAGAAGGTAGTTCTATTGTCGGCATGAATATCCCTGATGATCTCAATGACCCTGAACTACAGCTTTTAGTTCAGGTTGATAATCGCATTCAACTGATGCGAGTCATGAGAAGCCTCAAACAGGTGGCGAACGTAAAGGATGTTAAGCGTCGCTTTGAATCCTCTTTTTAGTTCCAAAACAGGCCGCCGACTCAGGCGGCTTATTTTTCCCCGAAAGGTATTAACGCTCGCCAACGGGCATTTTTCCAGAAGTACCACACCAAAGCGCCCAAGACTGTGTAGTAGAAGGTATCAGCTGTCCAAACCCAAGCGACATTGCTTACCAACCGTGAAATCCCCCACGCATAAATCGCATAAGCTACTGACGTGATGACCGAAGCAATCATGGATTCTCGAGTACAGCCCAAATAGCCGAAAACCGAGAAGTAATGCACAGCAGGCACGCACAGAAGGTAGCCGAAAAGCATAACACGCACAGAAGCCACACTTGCCTCAGAAAGCTCCACAATGTTAGTAAACAAAGCCAATATCGGATGTGGAAACAGAGCAATCAGCAGGCAACACGGTATGGTTACAGCAAAGGATAATTTAAGTCCTCTTCTCATCATTGGATTAATTTCCTCTGCTCGATTTTCTCCTAAAAGATTGGCACCTATTGCGCCGCAGGTTGCTCCAAATGCGTGAACAATGATGAAAAGAAGGTTTGAGACCGAGCGCACAATGTTGCTAATAGCAAGCGCCCTTTCGCCCATATGCTCCACCCAAACAAAAAACAGCAGCCAACTCGTCATAATCACCGCTTCCTGAAGCATCATCCAGCGGCCTAATTTAAAAAGCGTCAGCTGCAAAGACTTATCCAGACCTCTGAAAATAAAAAGCTCATAGCGGCGATGCAATTGATATCGCAAAACATAAGCTAGGAAAAAAAGTACTGCAGCAATTTCAGCCAAGGTGGAAGCAATAGCCGCTCCAGTAATGCCCATCGCAGGGAAAGGTCCCCAACCAAAAATAAGAAGGTAATTGAGTAAACAGTTACTTAGCACCATTACCACGGAGGAATAAGTTAAAACTCGAGGCAGCAGAACGGACATGAAAAAACCTCGAAAAAGTACAGCCGCGAGAGCAAAGACAATTCCAACTGTTCTCCAAAAAAAGTAGGCTTGAGCTTCTTCACGAACATCTGGCGACTGAACTAAAGCAACAAAAATCGGCTCCATGAATATAGGTGTAAGTGCCAAAATCATTGCAGAAAATAGCAGCATAAAAATACCGCTTTGCTGAAAAATTCTCCCTAAATCACCATAGCGTTTTGCACCATTGGCCTCGCCCATCATGGACTGAGAGGCGATACTGTAACCAAAAGCAATCATCGTTAGAAGATAAAATCCAATGCCGCCGATTGCAGCTGCACCAACGCTGACTTCGCTTACGCGTCCCAGAAAAATAATGTCTGTTAGTCCGATAATTTGTTCCAATATCAGACTCAGAAGCATGGGGGCAGCAAGTTTAAAAATGGTCTGAGAGTTAGTAGGTATTTCTGTCATTACAAAAAAGATAAAACGTGACCGTATCTTGCGTCGCTTTATATTTTAACGATCGTAATTTCTATTGATGCCTTAGCCTGACAACACACGTCTAGTTGAAAGCGCCTAGGATAAATTCGTTTTCACGTCTGGCCTTCTCTAGAATGGACAGTCCCAGTTTGCCTCATATACTCAGAAAAACAAAAAGGAAAAAAGATGCCATCAGACAATAGTATTGCCGACACTGTTTGGAGTTCGCGTTTAGGATTTATTTTAGCCTCTGCTAGTTCCGCAATTGGCTTGGGCGCTATTTGGAAATTTCCCTTTTGGGCCGGCACCAACGGTGGTGCAGCATTTATTGTTCCGTTCTTAATTTTCACTTTTACGATCGGCGTTGTTTTAGTGATGGCAGAGTGTGCTATGGGACGAGCCGGAAGAGGCTCTGCTGTTCACGCACTCAAAAGCGTTGGCGGACCATTTTTTGCTCTGGTAGGTGGTATTGCAGTCCTCAATGCCTACATCATTCTGACTTACTATTCTGTAATCGGCGGATGGTGCGTCTCTTATATGGCTGAGTCCTTTATGGGCAACGTGGTTAATGGTGATCCTAAAATTTTGACTGATCATTTCAAAGCACTAGTCGGAAATGGCACTGTGAATGTCTTTTTTATGTTTCTTTACCTGACAGCAACCTGTGCGGTAGTTGCTCTCGGTGTAGAAAAAGGCATTGAGAAAATCGCCAAATACCTGATGCCTTTGCTTTTCATTCTCATGATTTTCATCATCATCCGCTCTTTAATGATGCCAGGATCCTGGGAGGGAATGCAGTTTTTATTTTCCTTTAACTGGGAGCAGGTAAGCGGCGCCACCATTTTAAATGCGATGGGTTTTACCTTCTTTTCGCTCTCGCTCGGAGCCGGCATTATGGTCACTTACGGCTCCTACTTAAGTTCTCACACCGATATTCCTGGCTCATCAGTTTGGGTTGCATTTTTATCCACTCAGGCAGCACTTTTAGCCGGTGTAATGATCATTCCGGCTGTCTTTGCTTTTGGGATGGATCCGGCCGCAGGCACAGGGCTTGTCTTTATCACCATACCGATGATTTTTGAGCATATGCCCTTGGCAGATGTTTTGGCCGCAGCCTTTTATATCTGCTTATTCATCGCAGCCATCACAAGCTCTGTGTCTTTGCTGGAAGTGGTTGTCGCCTATCTTATTAACGAATGGCGAATGAGAAGACGAGCAGCTACTGCACTTTGCTGGGTGAGCCTTTTTATTCTCGCTAGTATTCAGGCCCTTTCTTTCAGCTCTTTGTCTTGGGTGGAAATCCACGGGATGTCGCTGTTTGATTTCTCTGATTATCTCTGCTCTAACATCCTAATGCCAATCGGCGGCCTCTGTATTGCTGCATTGGCCGGCTGGAAAGCCTGGCCAATAATGAAAGCACAGATGCTGGCTATTCGTAAACACTCGTGGCTTACCCTGAACTGGATCCGACTGACAATTTCTCTTTTGGCTCCGGCTTTGGTGATTGTTGTTTTGCTCTCTGGCATTTAAGTTAGAATGGCAAGAGGTCTGCGCTCCTTTTTTCAGAATATCTCAGTTTTTAAATTGTTTTTATGAATAACCGTTCTACCTGGAGCTCCCGTTTAGGCTTCGTTTTGGCAAGTGCTGGTGCTGCCGTAGGTTTGGGAGCCATTTGGAAGTTTCCGTATTTGGTCGGCTCAAACGGAGGCTCGGCGTTCTTGTTTCCGTTTATCGTACTCACTTTCACAATCGGCCTTGTTTTGCTCATTGCTGAATTAACCGTCGGCCGCGCCGGAGCGGGCTGTATCGTGACCGCTTTTAGAAAATTAGGTGGTAAAAATTGGGGCAAAGCCGGCTATTTAGGAGTCATCACTGGCTTTTTGATCTTGAGTTTTTACTCCGCAATTGGCGGCTGGACAATAGCTTATTTTGTCAACGCCTGTTTAGGCTCTGGTCTCGTATCTGATCAGGCGCAGCTGGGTGCTCATTTTGCTGCCATCTCAGGCGATCCCGTATTAGCTATCGGTTATCAGGCTCTTTTTCTGATTATTACTGCCTGGGTAGTCGCCTATGGCGTGAGCAGTGGTATCGAACGTCTATCCAAAGTGCTCATGCCTTTGCTGTTTATTTTGATGCTGATTATTATCGTTCGATCACTGTTTCTGCCCGGAGCCTTTGAGGGCATTGAATACCTTTTCAGCTGGAACCCTGAAGCTTTCACGTTTGATGCACTGCTCTCTACAATGGGCTTTACCTTCTTTTCTCTTTGCTTAGGTAGCGGCTGTATGCTGACTTACGGCAGTTACCTCGACAGTAAAGTTGATCTGATCGGATCATCTGCCTGGATTGCCTTTCTGACTATTGTGAGTTCCCTTCTGGGAGCTCTGATGGTCATGCCTTCCGTTTTTGCTTTCGGACTTGACCCCACTGCCGGGCCTGGACTTACGTTCGTCACCATGCCGGCTATTTTTGCTCAAATGCCTTTAGGTAATCTTTTCGCCATTGTGTTTTATGCTTGTCTGCTTGTAGCGGCTATTACGAGCTCAGTTTCCATGCTCGAAATTGACGTTGCTTTTTTGCACGATGAATGGCACTGGAGCCGTCCTAAGGCGGTCGTAACGACAACAATCGGTTTGATGATTGTGGGTTCCTTCAGCGCACTGTCTTTCGGTCCCCTGGCCGATCATAAATGGCTCAATAAGACATTTTTTGACTGGGTAGATTATTTGACCAGTAACATCAGTTTGCCGATCGGCGGCCTGATGATTGCTGTGTTGTCCAGCTGGCTTGCCTGGGATAAGGTTAAACCATTTATTGCAGGAGACAAATCTCATCAGCATACAGAATGGACTTATTCTCTTTTACGATGGAGTATCGCCATATTTGCTCCGATTTTGGTTCTCACTGTTCTTTTAACCGGAATTTAAGCCGTAAAAATTGAATACTTTTTGATTTTTATAGGTGATTGTGCCCAAAGAATCACCTAATTATTTTGCTGTTTGTCATAGAATACCAAACAGATTATTTAAAAAAAGCTCGATGGCTATTTGCTTGATTGACGGGTTACCGACTGATGCCATCACATGCTACTAACAATGGAAAATGCATCATGACTACATCTTCAGAACGCTCTATATGGGGCACCCGTTTAGGTTTTATTCTTGCTAGTGCCGGCTCGGCTGTCGGACTAGGCGCCATCTGGAAGTTCCCCTATATGGCCGGCACTAACGGTGGCTCAGCTTTCATTATTCCCTACATTATTTTGACCATTGCTATCGGGTTTATCGTCCTGATGATCGAAATGGCCCTTGGAAGGTCTTCTAGGGGAGGAGCGGCACATGCTTTGCGGCTTTACGGCGGTCCTTTTTGGGGTTACGTTGGCAAAATCAGTGTATTGACAGGCTTTTTAATTCTTGCTTTCTACCAGGTCATCGGCGGTTGGTGCCTTAATTACCTATTTGATGCCTGCATGGGCAATGGCCTCATTACCGACACAGCTCAACTAGGAACCTATTTTGACCATTTTGTCACCAATGGTGTGAGTTCGGTCAGCATGCAGCTTGCCTTTCTCGCATTAACTGCGGGGGTGATTTTATTTGGTGTGGAAAAAGGTATTGAAAGAATTTCTAAATTTTTGATGCCTACTCTTTTTATTCTGATGCTTTGTCTGATTGTCAGAGGATTGACGTTGCCCGGAGCATGGGATGGATTTGTCTATATGTTCAAATTTGATCCCCAAGCTTTTAACGGTAACTCTTTGCTCAATGCCATGGGATTTGCTTTTTTCTCACTCTCATTGGGATCGGGCTCGATGATGAATTATGGTTCGTATCTTTCTGATAAAGCTAATCTTCCTACCTCAGTTGCCTGGATTTCTTTTTTAGCGGTTTTAGCTTCTATACTGGGCGGCCTAATGATTATGCCGGCTGTTTTCGCATTCCATTTAGATCCTGCAGCTGGCCCAGGTTTGACTTTTGTCACTATGCCTGCGGTGTTTGCCCAATTGCCCTTCGGTCAAGCCTTTGCTATCCTTTTCTACATCTGTCTGGTGGTGGCGGCACTCACAAGTGCTATCAGCATCTTGGAGATGAGCGTGCAGTTTCTCGTTGATGAATATCATTTCAGCCGACGTATGAGCATTGCCGCAAATACAATTGTTTTATCCATTTTGGGCGTGATTTGCTCGCTCAGTTTCGGTTCATTGTCAGGCTACAAAGTAGCCGGCAAGACCTTCTTTGATTTGCTCGATTTCTTGACGAGTAACGTTGGTATGCCGATAGGAGCAATGGGTATTGCAATTGTTGGGGGCTACCTAGTTTGGCCGGTGATGAAAAAACAATTGACACTCACCCAACCCATGAACGAAACAGTTTTAACCATAACGCACTTCTTAATTCGATTTATTGTGCCCTGCGTCATCATTGTTATCGCAGGCGCAGGGCTTCTCGGCTAATTTCCTCTGAAAAAAGGGAAGGTTTTTCAGTGCCTTCCCTCACGAGGAAGATCTCAAGATGATTAGGTATTTTTAGGGCAAGCTTGGAAAAAATTTACGACTTCAAGCTTTCTCTCTGACTAAAAAGGTATTTTGCTATGTCTTCCCGCGATTTATGGACTTCGCGTTTAGGTTTCATTCTCGCCAGTGCCGGTGCGGCAGTGGGTTTAGGCGCTATTTGGAAATTCCCTTATATGGCTGGCACTAATGGCGGTGCAGCTTTCATCATTCCTTATATTTTGTTCTGTTTTACCCTTGGCATGTTTTTGTTGCTGGCCGAAATGGTTGTTGGCCGTGCAGGACGTGCCGCCTCAATTAACAGCATGATTCGTGTCGGACGCTCTAAATTCTGGGGTATCTTCGGCACTGTCGGTATTGCCACGGGTTTTTTAATTCTAACGTTCTACTCTACGATCGGCGGCTGGTGCGTTGCCTACGCGGTTGATGCAGCTATGGGCAACGGCATCATCACGGATTTGTCACAATTAGGGGCGCATTTTAACCAGTTTGCCAGTGACCCTGTTTTGGGCATTTTTTATCAAATCGTCTTTATGATCATGACCGCCGGTGTAGTGATTTTCGGAGTTCAGGCCGGCATTGAGCGTTTGGCAAAGTATTTGATGCCAACACTCTTTATTCTGATGATCATTTTGATTATTCGTGGCTTAACACTACCGGGTGCATGGCAAGGTGTTGAGTTCATGTTCAGTTTTAATTGGGAGCAATTTAATGCCGGCTCACTTTTTAACGCTATGGGCTTTTGCTTCTTCTCTTTATCTGTCGGCGCGGGCACTTTGATTGTTTATGCTTCCTACCTTTCCGATGAAGCAAATCTTCCTCATTCAACTGCCTGGGTGGCTTTCCTAGGTATTCTGGCTGCGCTTTTGGGCGGCTTGATGGTTATGCCTGCGGTCTTTGCCTTTGGACTTGAGCCCACCGCAGGTCCCGGTCTTACATTTGTCACAATGCCGGCTGTTTTTGCTCATATGCCCTTTGGCACCTTTTTCGCGCTCCTCTTTTACATTTGCTTAATTGTGGCAGCCATTACGAGCTCTGTTAGCATTTTTGAAGCAGTAGTGGCCGCTATGGGAGACCTTCACGTATCTCGCCGTACTGCTGTACCTGTAGCTTTCATTTCGATTATGGTGATCGGTGTATTCTGCACAATGTCCTTTGGACCACTTGCTGACTTTAAGATTTTCGGTAAAACAGTCTTTGATCTTCTTGACTATCTTACGAGCAATGTCGGTATGCCCTTAACAGCCTTGGGACTTGCTATCGTTGCTGCTTGGGTGAATTGGCCTGAAACCCGTAAACAGCTAACGGTTTCCTGCCCGCTTTCAAACACCATGCTGACAGTCATCAGACTCGGCATCGGTATTATTTCTCCGATTGTGATTATCACTGTCGTTGCAAGAAGCATCTAATTCTGACGGGCCGCCTTAAAACAGGCGGCCATTTTTCAGGCAACAAAAAAGCAACCGTAATGGTTGCTCATTGATAAGGTGGCGTCCCCACGGGGATTCGAACCCCGGTACCGACCGTGAAAGGGTCGTGTCCTAGGCCTCTAGACGATGGAGACGCAAATCATTTTTTGGTGGAGGTAAGCGGATTCGAACCGCTGACCCCTTGCATGCCATGCAAGTGCTCTACCAACTGAGCTATACCCCCGACAGAGATGGCGTATTTTATAGACTCAAAAAATAAAATGCAAGTTTTTCCCAAAAATTATTTTTAGCAGTACTTTACTTCAACGATTTCCAGGTGCTGTACGCCTGATGGTGTCGGTAACGCGACAGTATCGCCTTCATGGGCCTTGAGGAAAACTCGAGCAATAGGGCTGATCCAACTCACATCACCAACACTGGCATCAGCCTCATCAATACCTACAATACGAATCGTATGCTCGTGACCGGCTTCATCCTCGTAGGTTACAGTTGCCCCAAAGAAAACCTGGTCGGTCGCAGGCCGTGTAGCAGGATCAACCACCTCTGCAGAGTCAATTCGCTTACTCAAAAAACGAATTCGACGATCAATCTCTCTGAGTCGACGTTTGCCGTATAGGTAGTCACCATTTTCGCTTCGGTCACCGTTACTTGCAGCCCAAGCTACAACATTGGCCATCTCAGGGCGTTCAACCCGAACCAGGTGTTCCCGCTCATCGAGCATGCGACGGTAACATTGAGGGGTCATGTAATTTTTTGTACCGTGAGGCAAGGCAGGCAATCCTACTTCTTCATCATCTTCATCATTTGTATTCACAGTCATAATCCGTATCCTGAAGCTCATCAGTAGAGATGATCGTTACATTTTTTTCTAAACGTCATATTTTAGTCCAGTAAAAATATGCAGTCGAAAACAATTTGAGGTAAAGTGAAAGTACAGCGATTAAATTCAAACTTTTTTCGGGTGCAGATATGAAAAAACTGACTCTTGCCATTGTTGCCGCTACTGTCGTATTAGCTGGCTGCGCTAACGACGGACGTTATTATCGCTCCGACACCTATCAAGCTGGTGCTGTTAATCAAGCTCAACAAGTCCGTACTGTTGAAATTCTTTCTATCGGAACAGCTCAAGTGGCGGTATCCAACACGGACAACCGATCCGATGCTAAGACTATTGGGACAATCATAGGCGCCATTGCTGGTGCAGCTATTGGTAGCCACAACAATCACGATACGACTTCTCGAGTTTTAGGCGGTCTGGCGGGTGGTGCGATCGGCAATATCGCGGGCGGTGCTGTTGCTGGTGACCGTACAAGCTATGTTGACGGCGTACAGTTGACTTTCCGTTACAACAATAAGCTTTATAACTCAGCTCAAGTCGGACGAGTTTGCGAATTTAAGCCCGGTTTAGCCGTGATGATCTCTACCACTCCGACAGAGACCCGTATACAACCAAACAATCCCGGCGGATGCGGCCAATAAGTCTTATTTTCAAAGGAGTTAATAAATGCTGAAGTACTCTTTGATTGCTTTGACAGTTGCCGCTTTTATGATTCCGACGGCTCATGCTCAAGTTGGCGCAATGTCCATGGACGAGCAAATAGCAAGGATTCATCAAGCGGAGCTTGAAATCCAAGCTTTGGATGCAGCAAAGGAACAAGAACGACTTGCCGCTGAGAAGAAAGCTGCTGATATTCAAAAGCGTGCTGAACAAGCTCGAGCTAAGGCTCGTGCCCAAGAACAAAAACAAAAAGCCGAACGCCAAAAGAAATTGCAGGCTTATGAAGATCAAGCCAAAGAAATGGAATTAGAGTCCAAACGATTGGATATTGAGCTGAAAAAGGCTCAGCTTGATTTGCAAAAGAAAATGCTCGAAGCAAAGGCCAACAGAGCCGATGAGTTTGTTCAGGCCGACTTAGATGCTGCGCGAGCAAAAACTCCAACTCAGCAGTGACCTTTGAATCCCGATATCCATTTAGAAAATGAATATCGGGATTTTTTACCTCTTTAACACTCATTTCAACTCTATTTAGCTGATACACTCAGCTAAAATGTACACAGCCGTTCTGTTGATATCTTCCCTATGCTGTCTGTGACTGCTTTAAAACTGTCTCTATTGATTGTCACCATTTTTTTGTCAGTGACAGGTTCTGTATACGCATCAACAAGCAGCATCTTATCTCGATTAAAAATCGCTCCAGTGATCGAAGGTCACTTTGTACAGACCGAAAAATTAGTCGCCATTCCCCAACCTTTTCAAACTGAAGGTTTTTTCATATTTTGGAAAAATGATGTTTTATTGTGGAAAGCAAAAACACCTATCGCTACAACCTCTATCTATAACGATCAAAGTTTTAAAACTTATATCCATCTCAATGGACAAAGAATAGAAAATACCTCCGCTTCTGCTACGAATACTGTAAATCGTATTCTTTGGGGGATGCTCTCGAAGGACATGACAGCACTGGAGTTGGATTTCCAAATTTTTACTCAAAACAATCCAGATCATTGGCGAATGGATTTTTATCCCAAAAGCAACATGACCGGCAGTATCGTTAAACATATTACGGTAACCGGTCAGGATAACCCGGAAAAAATCGTAGTCGAACATTTTTCCAACGACATCACCACACTGACAATCAGCGATATCACTTTAACTGAAACGTCATCGACCCGTCAGGAGAATGAACTTGCCAATCCGTAAAATTATTCTTGCTTCTTGGCAAGTACTGGCTGTCACCTGGACCTTGCTGCTTATCCTAGCACTTGGCTTTACCAGCCATTTTTTGCTTAAAAACGGACTCGATTACGATCAAGCTCACCTTTATCCTGTCGTGGAACTCGATGATGCTCGAGCAGCGGCACAAAAAAATCTTTCGCCTTTTTCCAACTATCGAATCATTTTCATGGTTGGCTTCCCAGAATACACAGCCTCCTCATTCGACGACAATGTGTTGAAAATTAAGGGACAATGGGACGTTCCGACGCAGCTTAAAAAAGTCAGCTGGGAAGGTTTGGAAATTAATGAATACTTCTCTTTTTACCGATTGATTTCCAATCGTTTGATGAACCTGGTTGATCAACACTCTGTAGCGTCTTCAACAGACGATGAGCTTTTAGCCAGAGCTCTAGAAAGCCTTACTGGAGTTGGGCAAGCAAGCTTAATTCCTAAAGCTGATGATCCTCTGGGCTTTTTCGATAGGTGGGCAAAGAAACGTTTACCCCGTAGTACAGTCGTATCTAGCGGAGACACATTAAAGCTTTATGCAGCCAATCATGTCTGGGCTATTTTTGTATATGAAGCTCCGCATGACTTGAAAGATTTATCTGTATTTGAACTTAACCACTGTATTGAAGCATTAAAACAAGTCAGTGCTTCGATTGTGCCCGAAGCGACAGTATTGGTTCATGGTAAGCCCTACGTTAGTGTCAAAGCGGCTCATACACATTTACTGGAGTTGTCTGGTATTGCAACCTTTATTCTCATTTTTTTGGGCGGTCTTATTCGCAAATGGTCACCTTCGAATCGTTTCCCAAGTTTAGTAGTCTTTGCCGTTTTATCTAGCTATATTGTCGGGTTGTCGGCTGTCATTGTTTTCTTCGGCAGTGTTTCCTTGTGGACCATAGTTTGCTCTTCTGCCTTGACCGGTATTGTTGTAATGCTAGTGGGATACTTTTTACTGGTTCACAGAAATAATGTGAATGACTCACCCCTTAAAGTTTTAGATCGGATTTTCAAACCGTTATTGTGGATTGTATTTATTCTTTGTTCTGCCTTAGCTCTTTTATATGTCATTCCATTAGTTGCCGTCAGACAAGTTGTCATATTCATGATTAGCGGTTTTCTCGGTTGCGCTATCACGTTATTTCTAATATTTCCTAGCTTTAACCCTGGTCCTATTGCAGAGAGCGATTTTAGCAAGCGAATGCATTTTTTCAGTTTGCGCTTTCCTCGTTTTTCATTAAAGCATTGGCAAGAAAAACCAACGGACTACACTGCAATCGGCATCACCGTTGCTTTGCTATTGATTATCGGCTATGTTCAGCTTAACTTTTATCAAAATATCCAGAACCTTACCTATATTTCACCAGAATTAGCCTCTGAAGAAAAAACCGTCGAAAAATTGTTAACTTTGCCTAATAACGATAAATTTTTCATCGTCACTGCTTCGAGCGCTCAAGACGTATTAATGAGCGAAGAAGCCCTTCGATTAGGCTTTGTCAAACGAGGGATGAATCAAACCGAAATGACGACAACCTGTGTTTCTAAATGGTTCCCCTCATATACCAGACAGCATGATATTGAACAGCTTCGTCAGGAAATGTTTGAACGTATCAAGGCACCCCTGTCTGAGCTTTTAGGCTACCCACTACACCAACCTAATCCTGTTCAGCTAAACGTGCAATTTGAGCAGTGGCTCAATTCCCCCTCTGCTAGGTCAGTACGCCACCTCTGGCTTGATGTTCCAGAGGGATACAGTTCAATTGTCCAGGTTGCAGGAATGAGAAATGAGCAAATTAATGATTTGGTGGATTTAGGAGAGCATTTGGCTGGAGTAACTTTTGTCGATGTTACGGGTGATGCGAATAACTTCCTAGCTCAATATCGCTTTATTTTTACAGGAATTTTTATTTTATCAGTTGTCTGCTCATTTACTGTTAGTCTATTTCACTATGGTTTGCGATCTTGGAGAATCGTGGTGCCTGCACTTGCAGGCGTTCTGTGTTCAGTTTCGCTAACTTCTTGGTTTGGTATGCCTTTTACCGTCTTTAGCGCTATGGCATTAATTCTGGTATACGCTATTGGGATGATTATTGCATTGCTGTACTACACTAATGAAGAAAACGAAGCACTCAGTTTTAGCCTGACCACATTTACATTCTTAGCCATTAGTTTTTCGTTTTGTTTTATAGGTCTGAGTTCAACACCAGCCATTAAAACTCTTGGATTAAGTACAGCGCTTGGTGTCCTTAGCACTGGCATTATCATTTTGCTAGTTCGACCCAAACCCAAAGAATCCTAGATTTATCTAGTTTATGACTAACCTACCTTCATCTTGTAACAGCCATAAAGACAGTGGTAAGATGAGTAGATTGTCACACAAATTCAAACGTATCTTAGGTGTTAGAGATCAAAACCATTCTTAATGTTGGCTTGGGTTACATGAAAAAATATCTAAATCGCTGCCAGCAATAAGCAAAAAGCTTGAATTTTGCACTTTAATTAAATACCAACACAGTGTTTGCAGATTAGACAAATAATGATCAGGGATATGTGGTAGTAGAAATTAAAAACGAATCTGTAACTAAGACGTGACTGGCTTAGTAAGAGAAAAACGGTAAACCGACTAGCAGTTTACCGTTTTGTTTTTTTCAGGTGCTTGGCACCTGATTCGCATCTCAGCTAATGTTCAGATTAGAACAAGGCGCAAGCGGCAAAGCCGAACACCACGCTGAAGACAATGGCCAACACGCCAGGCAAGAAGAAGGCGTGGTTGAACACGAACTTACCAATGCGGGTTGTACCGGTGTCGTCCATCTGAACAGCACCCAACAACGTCGGGTAGGTCGGGAGAACGAACAAAGCGGACACAGCAGCGAACGTAGCGACCAACATGTAGGAGTCGCCCGGGTTAGCAGCCGAAATACCCAAAGCCGTAACCACAGCCGGCGTAATGGCCTTAGCGGTAGCAGCTTGGCTATACAACAACATAGCGGCAAAGAAGAAGATCACAGCCAACAAAGCCGGGTATTGAGACACGGTCGTGGAAGAGAATTCCGTGATTTCTTTCGTGTGACCAGCAACGAACGTGTTACCGAGCCATGCAACGCCCAACACGCAAACGCAAGCCACCATACCGCTCTTGAACACAGAGCTACCGGCGATTTCGTCAATCTTGATCTTGCACATAACAGTGATCAAGGTACCGATCGTCAACATGATGCCCATAATGGCAGCATCACGACCAACGATAACCGGGCTGACGATACCGACAGCAGGAGAAATAGCGGAGGCGTACAACACCACAGCAATAACGCCAACCAAGAAGATCCACACGGACTTCTTAGCAGAAGCGCTGATTTCGCGGTGAGAAGCACCTTGCGGAGCCTTCACGAGACCCTTAGCCAAACGATCTTTGTAGACCGGGTCAGAGTTCAAGTCCATGTTTTGGATCAAGGTCATAACGAAAGCCGTGACCATGCAGCCAGCGAACGTCGTCACAATCCAGATACCGAGCAAGGCAGGATAGCTCCAACCGAACGGTTCCAAAACACCCGTCATGTAAATCACGGCTGCGGAAACCGGAGAAGCCGTAATAGCAATCTGGGAAGAGACCACAGCGATAGACAACGGGCAAACAGGCTTAATGCCTTGTTCCTTAGCCACTTCAACGATAACCGGGATCATGGAGAAAGCCGTGTGACCCGTACCGGCGAAGATCGTCAACACATAGGTAACAATCGGAGCCAAATAGTTGATGTGCTTCGGATTGCTACGAAGGATGTTTTCAGCGATTTGAACCAAGTAGTCGAGACCGCCGGCCAACTGCATAGCAGAAATAGCAGCGATCACGGACATGATGATCAAGATCACATCCCAGGGAATCGCACCCGGCGTCATGCCGCAAACGAGACCCAAGACCAGCACACCGACACCGCCGGCGTAGCCGATACCAATGCCGCCCAAGCGAACACCAATAAAGATGAACGCCAAGAGGACAATAATTTGAAGAATTAACATCAGATCCATATTACCCCCAAAATCGGAGTAGTTATTATCTTTTTTATTACCTAGAACAGAGAAGGGTTTTCCCT